>ERZ773006.12-NODE-12-length-147106-cov-5.21327_pt1 | contig 147106 bp, 135 predicted proteins | sample MGYA00580843_ERZ773006 | MGnify/ENA primary metagenome ERZ773006 (study PRJEB29015, sample SAMEA2738011) | human oral metagenome | biome: human oral; feature: human-associated habitat; material: dental | place: China | collected 2052 ...
ATGCTGGATTATTCGCTCTATGATGCCAAAGAAGCAGGCTTTAAGAAGGTTATTTTTATCATTAAACCCGATATGGCCGAGCGTTTTAAGGCCCAAGTTGGCGACCGTGTAGCGCAATATCTAACGGTAGAATATGCCTTTCAGAAACTAGAAGATTTACCGGCCGGTTTTAGTGTGCCGTCTAGTCGAACCAAGCCATGGGGAACTGCCCATGCGGTTTGGTGTGCGCGAGACCTGATTGACGCGCCTTTTGCGGTTATTAATGCCGATGATTTCTATGGCCGGCACGCCTTCCAATCGGTCTATGATTATTTGGTCAAGATGCAGTCCTACCGTAATCCACGTTATAGTATGGTGGGCTATCCTCTCAAGAAAACAATCTCGGCTAACGGGGCTGTTTCACGTGGCCTTTGCCAAATTAATGAGTCAGGCTACTTAGTTGAAATCGAAGAGCAGACTCAGATTGAAGCCTATCCAGAAGGGATTCACTATACGCAAGACGGTTTAAACTGGGTGGACGTAGACCCAGAAACCATTGTGTCCATGAACCTCTGGGGCTTTCCCCAAGGTTTCATTCAAGTGATTGAAGGCTATCTACCAGAGTTCTTGGAGAAGGGCCTTCGGACTAAGCCTGATAAATGCGAGTACTATTTGCCGAGTGTAGTCCGCAAACAAATTAAGTCTGACCAAGCCAGAGTCAAGATTCTAGAAACCCAATCCCAGTGGTTTGGGGTCACCTATCAAGAAGACAAACCTTTAGTGGTAGAAGCCATTGAAAGTTTGACTCAGTCAGGTATTTACCCAAGCCCCTTGTGGCCAGAAATTTAGGATAGTAGCAAAAGGAGTGAAGCATATGTCAACCGTTCTAGCGACTGATTCGCCGGCCTACTTGGCCTATCAAGCTTATGATTTACCAGGGAACTTGCTTGCCTTAGAACCCTTAGGTAACGGACTAATTAATAAAACCTACCGCATCCAACAAGGGGATGGTCAAGGCTGGCAAGGGGAGTATGTCCTCCAAGAAATCAATCAGTCTATCTTTCCAGATGTTCCCGGCCTTATGCAGAATATCTTGGCCGTGACAGATTACATGAAGGGTATTATCAGTCGCCGAGGTGGCGACCCCGAGCGGGAAACCTTGACGGTTGTGCTTAATCGCGAGGGCTTGCCTTATACGCGCTTGGAAGATGGGACCTATTGGCGTATCTATGAGTTTATTAAGGACAGTTTCAGCATTGAACAAGTCACCAATGAGGACGAGTTCTATCGGGCTGGCCAAGCCTTTGGGGCCTTCGCCGCTGATTTAGATGATTTTGATGCTAGCCAACTGACTGAAGTCATTCCCAAATTCCATGACACCCGTCATCGCTATGCTCAGTTTGAAGAAGCTGTTGCCCAAGACCGTGTGGGACGCGTGGCAGAGGTTCAGGAATGGGTTGATTTTGTACGTGCCCGCAAATCTGATTGCTACCTACTCTATGACTTGTTAGACGCAGGCCAATTACCTCTGCGCGTGACCCACAATGATACCAAGCTCAATAATATTCTCATGGATGCTGCTACTGGCCAGGCACTCTGTATCGTGGACTTGGATACCATTATGCCAGGTCTAGTGCTCTTCGATTATGGGGATGCCATTCGCTTTGGGGCCAACCATAATGCGGAAGACGAGGCAGATTTGAGCAAGGTCCAATTTGATGCCCATTTATTTGAAGTCTATACGCGAGGCTTTTTGAAGGGGATGGGGGACCGCCTAACCACCTTAGAAATCGAATTGCTGCCATGGGGTGCACGGGTTATTACTTTGGAGCAGGGGATTCGTTTCCTGACCGACTACCTCAATGGCGACGTCTATTATGGCACTAGCCGTCCAGGCCAGAATTTGGATCGGACCGCCACTCAGTTGACCTTAGTGGCTCAAATGGAAGCTCAATGGCCAGAACTCAAAGCCATTGTAGCGCGCGCGGCTCAAGCTTGTTAGCAGCAAATAAATTTGACTCGAAAATGCCGACTTAGTCGGCATTTTTTCTTGGATTTGAATAAGGCAAAAAAAGTTTTTATGGCTTTAAGTAGATTTTAAGTAAGCATCCTATACTTAAGCTATCAACTAAAACAAAAGAGTTGACGAAAGGATGATTAAGATGAAAAAACTACATAAAATTGCCGCACTTACTACTTCTGCTTTTATCTTAGCACAAGCTAGTCTCATGACGCTTACGCTTAATAGCTCACTTGTTCAAGTTCAGGCAGCACCACCTCAAGCACCTCCAGGTGGAGGCGGAGGATTTGGTGGATCTGGTACCGTTAATCAAGGGACGACTGCTACTGAGATTACCGAGGATGGCGCTGTAACCGATACACAGTATAGCTCTACTGGTGATGATGAGAATGCCCTCAGAGTTACCAATGCCAAAGTGACCTTAACCGGCATCAAAGTGGATAAGACAGCAGGAGCGACCTCTAACACAGAAGACGGTGACTTCTACGGGATGAATGCTGGCTTACTAGCAACAGACGGTGCCACCGTGACCATCAAAGATGCGACCGTTAATACCAGCGCTCAAAACGGGAATGGGATTTTCTCCTATGGCCAAGGCACGACGGTGAATGTGGCGGATACGAAAATTACAACTACGGCTGACAACTCTGGTGGGATTCAGACGACAGGGGGCGCGACTATGAATGCGACTAACCTGACCGTTGAGACAGCCGGGAACTCAGCAGCAGCTGTCCGGTCAGACCGGGGTGGCGGTACTGTAGTGGTTGATGGCGGGACCTATACTTCTAAAGGTTACAACTCTCCAGCCATTTACTCAACGGCCAATATTACAGCAAAAAATGGGACCTTCACCGCTCAGAACTCTGAAGCCCTCGTAATCGAAGGTCAAAACTCTATTACCTTAGAGAATGCGACCGTTGAAGGCAATATGAGTGATACCAAAGGTAGCAGCTCTGATACCAATGTCCACAATGTCGTGATTTACCAGTCTATGTCTGGGGATGCTGAAGTCGGTAAGGCCGCCTTCACCATGACGGATGGCAACTTGATTAGCAACAATGGCGATTTAATCTATGTCACCAACACGCATGCTGACATTAACTTAACCAACGTGACGATTAAAAACCTGGATACAGAAGGTAGACTCTTAGCTGTCTTAGGGAATGATGCCAGCCATGGTTGGGGGACTGCTGGGGCCAATGGCGCTAACGTCACCATGACAACCCAAAATCAAACCTTGGAAGGCGCCATTGAGGTCGATACCATCTCTACCTTGAATCTGACCTTGGGCAAAGGCACTAACTTTACCGGCACCATCAAAATCGTCGATAACGCAGATGGTGGTAGGTCAGTTGCGGATAACGCAGTGGTCACAGTAGAAGAAGGGGCAACTTGGAACTTAACCGGGGATGTCACTCTAACTAGCTTAAGCAACAAAGGTACGATCAATTTCAATGGACACACCATCACCTTAGCAGACGGTACGGTCCTAAAATAAGCGCAAAAAGCAGCCCTCCCACTTAGGGGAGGGCTCTTGCTTTGTTTGGAGGTTTATTTTGCTGACTGGTCGTCAAGCGTGGTTAAATCATAAGGCGTCTGTTGATAAACCAAGTTCAGCCAGTTATGGAAGAAGAGATAGGCGCTAGATCGCCAACGATGTTGGGGTGGTAAATCCGCTTGATCTTGCGGATAGTAGTTGAGAGGTAGGCAGACTTGAGGGTTAGAACCTAAATCTCGCCGGTATTCCTGATCTAAGGTTAGGGCGTCGTATTCCATATGACCCGTAACAAAAATCTGACGATTGTCCTTAGAAGCGGCCAATAGGGTGCCTGTTTCAGGCGCAGTGGCCAGCACATCCAACTCTGGGTGCTGTGCCAGTTTCGCTTCGTCAATACCCGTGTGACGTGATTGCGGCGCCAAGAAAGAGTCGTCCATTCCTCGTGTTAGGGGATGGTGACGTTGGGTCAAGTCATGACTAAAAATACCAAAAAGCTTAATAGGTAGGCTATGTTTAGTGATGCCATAGTCGGTATAGAGCCGCGCTTGTGCCCCCCAACAAATATGGAGGCAAGAAAAGACATGGCTTTTAGACCAGTCGAAGATACTTTGGAGTTCTTGCCAGTAGGTGACGTCTTCGAAGTCAAGGTGCTCTACTGGAGCGCCGGTCACAATTAGTCCGTCATAATAGCGATCTTGAATCTGATTAAATTGATAGTAGAATTTCTCCAAGTGTGAGGCGTTGGTGTGGCTAGACTTGCGACTCGACATCTGGAGGAAGTCGACTTCAATTTGCAGAGGTTGGCTCCCTAAAAGGCGTAGAAATTGAAGTTCAGTTTCTTCTTTTTTTGGCATGAGATTGAGGAGCAAAATTTTAAGCGGGCGAATATCCTGACGCTGTGCTGTCTGCTCTTCCATGACCTGGATACCTTCACGAAGTAATTCTTGTTTGGCGGGTAGGCCATCAGCAATACGAATTGGCAAAGGGGCAACCTCCTTACGTGATGACTCCTATCATGTAAAGGAGCTTTTCTCTTATTGTAAGGGCTAGAGCAGGGAAGGGTCAATCATCTAGCTATACCGATTTCATAGGATTATCTATAGTTTTTAGCTATAGGTGGTTGATGTTTAGAAAAAAATATGGGGATTTACACTCAAATTTAAGGCTAAAAAGCGAATGAAAGTTTATCGAAAACGTTTCAATAATGGACAGGGTTAGAAAACAAGAATGTAATTCAAAAAAAATCAGGGAAAGTTCATATAATTCCGAATGTTTGATTGTGTGAATACCCACTTATTTAATAAAATATTTTGAAAATCAATATATTGACCGGGCGTCATTGGCGTGATATAATTACTTCGAATTCGAGATAACTAAGTAATCTAAGATACTGCTTTTATAAATAGAGGGGAAGTAGTTCTTTTGCTGTGTGTCGTTTCGAATTTAGGATGATTGTGACGACGGCTGGTTTCAATCACATCAATCGCTTGTGGGTTAGATACCTAAATCTTATGCCACTTATGGTTCTTTTTTTCACCTGAGTGTGGATTCGGCTGAAAGAACCTATCCTGTCAGGGAGTAACGGCGCGTTGCTCCTAGCAATGGGGTACGTGAGTTGGCAAGAGATCAAGGACAAGCGATGGCTACAGCTTGGTTATTTGATGAGTGGTTTCTCTGCTTAATAGGGATGATGGCTTGATACCACCGTTGATCACATTATCTGAGGTTGCCTTTTGAAGAGGCTGTAGATACCTCATCCTGTAACTTGACACTGACCATGAGATTGAGGGATCTCGGTCAGCCCAGTCAAGATACTTCATGGCTAGCACAGGGCTAGCATAACCTCATTATTATTGGTTACTATTCGAATGATGGATGCGCTGATAAAGTGGTCGACCTTTAGGGGAAGGCCGACCATGGTTCAGTTGGATATCGTCAGTCAAATAGGAAGTATAGGGGCATACCGAAAACTTTTCTATTTTGACGCGTTCTATCATGATGACAAAAAAGCGTGTTGACTTAGGGGAGTCAACACGCTTTTTCTTAGTCTTGGTTCTTTAGGAACTGAATATATTTGCCACCCCAAGTGCCTAGTTGCTCTAGGACTAAACGGAACTCAGTACCAATCTCGGTTAATTGGTATTCCACCTTAGGTGGAATCTGAGGATAGGCCTTGCGGAGGATGATGCCATCTTCTTCTAACTGACGCAATTGCTTGGTCAGGGTAGCCTGCGTGATCCCGGATAGCTCACGGTGGAGGGCGTTAAAGCGTTTAGGACCTTGCTCGAGGGCGTGGAGGATGAGAATAGCCCATTTACCTGATAATACCTTTTGGGTGACGACAAATGGACAAGTGGGGAGTTTGTCACTGCTGAAGCGTGTCATATCGTTTACTTCCTTCGTATATATAATTTTGATACTTAATATATTATATAAAGTTATAATCGAATCGTCAAGTACAAAAGTTTTCCTTGTTGAAAAAAACAAGACTTGTTATAATAAAACCTTAAGTGTGAAAAGAGAAGGAGAGTGACTTATGCATCAAGAGCTAGCATTAAAAGTTGTTGTAGGGCTAGTGCGTACAAGTGGTAAACTGCTCCAATTTCTTAAGAGTGATATCACTCATTATGGCCTTAATACGACGGAGTTTGGGGTGCTCGAGTTGCTCTACTCCAAAGGGGAATTTCCAGTTCAGCAGATAGCCAAGAAAATTCTTATCTCTTCTTCGTCAACCACCTATACCATTAACCAGCTTGAAAATAAGGGGTTTGTGGTCCGGCGAGTAGATCCTAAGGACCGCCGAGTGGCCTATATTAGCCTGAGTCCGTCAGGCTATGAGTTAATGAAAGATATTTTTCCCGAACACGCAGCCCGGCTCGATCAAATTTTCGGTAAATTAAGTGAAACAGAATTAAAGCGGCTCAGTACGTTACTCAAGAAAATCAAATTTGACTCAATTGAATAGCCTATATTACTTATAAGCGTCTCATACAGGGAGCCTGTTTCAGGCTCCCTGTTTTTGTCTGCTTTAGTGGGTATAAGAGAGGTCTTATCTAGTCAAATAAGACAAATTTAACAAAATGGTCGGCTGTATAGAGTTATATGTTTCTAATCAGACCAGTAATATTTCATTGTATTATATATAGATTATAATCATAATAACTCTGATTTTCTATTTAGATGCTTATAAATATCTATATTATAAGTGTTTGGGCTGTTCCGGCAATTAATATAATGCTTACATTTACAAACTAAAGTAAAAGTTAAGTCTAAAAATAAGGGTTCAATATATTTGTGTTTATACCCCTAATAAATATAGCTAAAAATTGAACAAAACTATAATTTGTGCTAATTTTTCTATAGTTTGTGCATATTTTTTAGGGGGAGCCTCTCTTATACTGGAAGTATCAAATAACCAATAGGAGGAATCGAAATGGGAAAGAAACATTCTACCCGCTTCAAATATGCCTTGGCGACCTCTATCGCTTTAGGTATGGCCTTGTCCTATCAGGGACAAGCACAGGCAGTTGAACCTGCCAATTCCACTTCATCCGAAGTGCCAGTTCAGTCTACTATCCCCGCAGTAGCTAGCAAGGAAGAGACTTCCCCGGTCTTACCACAAGTGCCTGCTGAATCCGTCAGCCCGGAATCAGCAAGCCAAACGCCTCAGACTGAGCCAACTCCAGAGGCTAGTCAAACAAGCCCAGCGCCACAAGTACCTGCTGAAGAAGAAAACGTGGTGCTTGGAGCTAGCATTACTTATCAATCTGCACCTGGTCAAAATGCTGAGACGGCCAACAAGATGCTGAACGGGACTAAAAATGGCTTGTCTGATAAGTACTTTACGCCTAAGAGCCAAGCACGTGTTGACATTAAGTTAGACCGTCCTCGGACCATTGTGCGTTTGGTAGTGGAACATGCAGGGGCAGGTGGCGAAGATAGCGAGATGAATACGCGCGACTTTGACCTGATTTTCCGCGATATGAAGAGCAGAGGCTGGAAACTAGCTAAGGCGATTCGTGGTAATGAAGAATCTGTGACAGATGTCTTATTAGAACGTCCCTTCGAATCTGATGAGTGGGGCCTTGTTGTTAAGACGGCAACCAATGGTAACAAGCATCCAGGCGTTCGAATCTACAACTGGAAGATGTATGAAAAAGCAAACCCTGAGACTCCAGCGCTGGATCCTAGCCAAGTGACCCTTCATGCTTTAGGGGAGGGCTATGTTCAATTGGGCTTGAAGAACTTGCCACAACATAGTACTGTAACCGTCTATGATAATGCCAAAGTTCGCAAGATTGTGGCGACTGGTATCGCGGATCAAGGTGGCAATTTATTACTTAAACCGCTAGCCTTAAAAAATGATATCAAGACGCTCTACTATCGCATTCAAACTCCAGGACTAGCACAAAGTGCTGTAGGGCAAGTGGACGTTCCAAAAAATGCGCACTTGGCCATTAGCCAGATGACCCTTGAGGTAGACAAGGCAAAACGCATTTATAGAGTTGGGGAAGAATTAGACTTTAGCAATACTTCACTCCTAGTTCGTTATGTAGGGGACTTTGCAGGTAAGGTTTATGATCTCACTAACCCAGCCGTAACGGTTTCAGGTTTCAATAGCCAAAAAGTAGGCCAACAAGACCTAGAAATCAGCTTCTTAGGCCACAAGGTACGCTTACCTTGGAAGGTCTTCGTTTACAAACCAGCGCCAGACAACTCACGCGTAGTTGTCGGCATGGATGTCGTGACCTTACCGAAAGCTGAATATATTCAAGGTGAAGACCTAGATTTAATTGGCGGACGCTTCCGTCTGCTCTATAGCGATGGGCGTGCAGTCCTACAACCATTTGTACATCGGCGCGTGGTCTACTCAGGCTATGATAAGAATAAATTGGGGACCCAACGCATCACTATGACCTTCAAGAATGAAGTGCTCAGTCACTTTGATGTGGTGGTCAAGCCTAAAGAACAACTCGACTTCACTCGTCTAAAAGCCTTGGTTGCTGAAGCAGAAGCCGTGATCCAGACGGGTCACTACCAATATGCCACTTTAGGTGCGCGGGTAGCAGTCGACATGGCACTTGCTCGGGCAAAAGAAGCCTTGAATTCACCATTCACTCGTAGCAATGAGGAAGAAGGGGCTCGTTGGAGCCTCTATGGGGAGTTGCGTCGTCTCAACGGAACAGCTAACAAAGAAAAGGTCTTAAATGATTTCAAGGCCCTCATCAACCGAGGGGAAAACTTGATGTCTCGCTTCCCAACCTCAACCTTATATCCATCCATTCAAAAAGCAGTGAACGCGGCTAAGGCCTTGTTGCCTTTAGATGTGATTCCTGCAAGAGAAATCGAATCACTTAGCCGACAAATGAAAGACTTATTTGCTTGGTTTTAATTCAAAAGGTGAGAGACTTAGGTCTCTCGCCTTTTTCTGTCTAAAAAGCACCGCCAGATAATTTTTAGAGAAATGAATTTAGACAAAATGAGAGGTATTTTATACGGCCCTATTTGATATAGAGTCACTATTTATAACTTATATAACTTTCTTGTTCGGTCACGATTTTATCACGAATTGTGGTTAACCACAACTCGGGGTAAAAAATTGCTGCAATAAGGTTATGGTCTTCCGCCCTAGACGATAGGCTATTTGTCAGCTCGTTTGGCGCACTGGGCTGTTCCTCTAAGATAAGCCTATAATTTGTTGCAAAAGCTCTATATTTTGTACAGTCAGGGTCATGCTATAATAAGGGTGAGGTGATGACGATGAAAGTAACATTTCCAGTAGATTTTTGGTGGGGCGGGGCAACCTCTGGTCCACAGAATGAAGGGCGCTTCCATAAGCCCCATGTCAATGTATTCGATTATCATTATGATAGCAAGCCGGAAGATTTCTTCCGCTATGTGGGGCCAGATGTAGCCTCCGATTTCTACCATTTATATGAGTCTGATATCGCCCTATTCAAGGAATTAGGATTTAATAGTTTGCGGACCTCCATTCAATGGACCCGCTTGATTGATAATTTAGAAGAAGGAAGCTTGAATCCGGAAGGGGTAGACTACTACAATCGGGTCATTGATGCCCTCTTGGCTGCCGGTATTCGGCCGATTATCAATCTCCATCACTTTGATCTACCTATCGAACTCTATGAGCGATACGGTGGTTGGGAGTCCAAGCATGTCGTAGAGCTTTTTGTGAAATTTGCGCGCCGGGCCTTTGAATGTTTCGGTGATCGTGTGACGGACTGGATGACCTTCAATGAGCCTATGGTAGTCGTAGAAGGCCAATATCTCTATGGCTTCCACTACCCGATGTTGGTAGATGGCAAGAAGGCGGTGCAAGTAGCCTATAACCTACAATTAGCCTCTGCTAAGGCCATTCAAGCCTACCGCCAAATCAATCAGAATCCGGCAGGTCGGGTCACCATTGCCCTTAATCTGACGCCGGCTTATCCAGCTAGCCAATCTGAAGAAGATTTGGCGGCGGCACATTTTGCCAACTTATTTGTGAATCGCCTCTTCTTAGATGCTTCAGTTAAGGGGCATTTTCCAGAGGAATTAGTGGCCATTCTGACTAAAGATGGCGTGTTATGGGAATCGACGCCAGAAGAGCTAGCCATTATCCGCGACAATCGCGTGGATTATATCGGGGTTAACTACTACCACCCTCATCGGGTCAAGGCGCCAGAAATTTCGCCTAACAGTTTAACGGTTGACTGGATGCCACAACGCTACTTTAACGACTATCAAATGCCAGGTCGGCGTATGAATGTGGACAAGGGCTGGGAAATCTATCCTCAAGCTCTCTATGATATTGCTAAGAACCTTCAAGACAATTACGATAATATCCCTTGGTTCGTATCTGAGAATGGGATTGGTGTCTCGCGCGAGGAGCGCTATCTGGATCAGACAGGCATTATCCAGGATCACTATCGGATTCAGTTCTTCAGTGAGCACCTCTACTGGCTCAACCGAGCTATGCAAGAAGGGGCTAACTGCTTTGGTTACCACGTCTGGACACCAGTCGATGGTTGGTCCTGGCTCAATGCCTACAAGAACCGCTATGGCTTAATCTCTAACGATATTCATACCCAGACCCGGACCGTCAAGAAATCCGGTTGGTGGTTCAAAGATTTGACTGCTAATCATGGTTTTGAATGGGAGGAAATGACATGACCGAGTATTTACTGGTTTGTGATGTCGGGGGGACGAGCGTTAAGTATGGAATCTTTGATGGGCAAGTCTTGAGCCATCAAGGGAAGTTCCCGACGCCAGCGACTTGGGAGGAATTCCAGTCCGAGCTTGCTAAACTCCGCCAAGAATTGGACGTGCCTATCAAAGGAATTGGCTTTTCCGTGCCAGGGACCGTCTTGCCGGACAAGGGCCTTATCGAAGGCATTAGTGCCGTTCCTTATATCCATCATCGGCCTTTTGTTCAAGAGATGACCCAAGCCTTCCAAGTGCCCGTCACCATTGAAAATGACGCCAACTGTGCGGCAGTGGCCGAAGTCCATTCAGGTGCTGCTAAGGGAGCCCAAGCCGCCGCCCTCCTAGTCTTAGGATCTGGCATTGGGGGCGCCTTGGTCTTAAATGGCCAGCTCTACCGGGGGCCAGGAGGCTTTGCCGGTGAGTTTGGTTATGGCATGGTCGACTTTAGTCGTCGAGTCAGCCCAACCATGAGCCCGGTCAATGTGGCGCGGCGCTATAACGGGTCGAGTGACTTCAAGGCCCTCTTGGAATTGGCTACACAAGGTTATCCAGAAGCCAAGGATGCCGTCAATCAAATGGTAGATGACCTTGCCCTCTTGATTCATAATCTCTATGTCTTTATGGATTTGCCGCTTATTTTGATTGGGGGCGCCTTGTCGGGCAATCAGGCCTTCAGTCGGCTACTAGAAGAGCGGGTCAAGACCTTCTTAGAAGCGTCTGAAGTCCCCCATTACCCTCAGGTACGTTCTTGTGCCCATCAAGCAGATGCTAATCTGATTGGGGCAGGGGTAACCTGGTTGGCAGCTGCTGAACTTAGTGACTAGCCTGGCTTCCAAGGAGTCGAACTCATTTAGTATATATTTAAGGCATGACTGAAGTCATGCCTTTTTGCTTTGATCTGATGCGACTATAAAGCCTAGTAAAATATCTGCTTAATTTAGCAGCGAGAGAGGGGCTTAAAAAGTACAAGTTAGCTGCTAGAGTCTCAGCCGAATAAGTATTTAGCTATACTAGTTTAATGCACAAAGTATGATTTAATACCTATAATTTTTAATAAATTACCTATGATTTGAGGATAGGAAGTCCAGGACAATTGTCGTATAATACAAACTGTAAACGTTAACAGAAAAGAGGAGTGACAATGGAAACAGCGCAAAAAGCTAAACGAACCAAGCAACGGCGCAAATGGAGACAGAATTTACCATTGCTAATTATGACCTTGCCGGGACTCGTCTGGCTCATTTTTTTCTACTATATTCCAGTATTGGGGAACGTGGTGGCCTTTAAGCAGTTTCGTTTCTCCAAGGGCGGATTTGTTCAGTCCATCCTCGACAGTAAATGGGTAGGGTTCGCCAACTTTAGCTACCTATTTTCAAGTTCTAAGGCCTACCTCATTACACGCAACACCGTCTTATATAACCTAGCCTTCATCGTTATTGGCCTTATCTTCGCCGTTATGTTCGCGATTATTCTCAGCCAATTACGCAGCAAGCTTTTGGTTAAGACCATTCAAACTTCCATGCTCTTACCTTATTTCTTGTCATGGGTTATCATTAGTATCTTCGTCTTAACCTTCCTGTCTACGGACCGTGGGCTATTGAACCAAATGTTAGGGGATATGGGCATGAATTCCGATACCAACTGGTATACAACACCTGACATGTGGCCACCATTCCTTGTCTTCATGGGGATCTGGAAAGGGATTGGTTATTCCTCCATTATCTACTTCGCGACCATCGTGGGGATTGACCGGACCTACTATGAAGCTGCTCAAATGGATGGGGCTAGCAAGTGGGACCAAATTCGCCACGTTGTGATTCCACATTTGGTGCCTATGATGATTATTCTGGTTATCTTGGGGATTGGGAACATCTTCCGGGCCGACTTCGGGCTCTTCTACCAAGTGCCACTTCAATCTGGTCCACTTAAGAATGTGACGTCCGTCTTAGATACCTATATCTATGATGGTTTGAAAAACGCAGGGAACCTGGGGATGACCACCGCAGCCGGGCTTTATCAGTCCTTCGTTGGTTTCATCTTGTTGCTGTCAGCTAACTTGATTGTGCGCAAGATTGATCCAGATTCTGCTCTATTCTAGGAGGTGCCACCATGACTCAGACCAAGAAAAAACTGGGCAAGGTATCGGTGGATACCTTTGGTCCCAAAGCCAACTTCTTCTTCAGTATTCTGATGACACTGGTTGGTTTGACCGGGATTTTCCCCTTCATCTTCGTTATCATCCTATCGCTGACCGATGAAAGCTCCATCGTGCGAAACGGTTATCGCCTGATTCCGGATGCCTGGTCTACGGCAGGTTATGAGTATCTCTTTACCCAAAGTTCGACCATCCTGAATGCCTTTATGGTGACGGTCTTCGTCACAGTGGTTGGGACCTTGATTAACGTAACGGTGACCTCAACTTATGCCTATGCCTTATCGCGACCTTACTTCATCTTCCGCCGCTTCTTCCTCTTCATCATTTTGGTGACCATGTTGGTAGGGGCTGGGATGGTGCCAAGCTATATCGTGATGACTTCCTTACTCAAGCTAAGAAACTCTATCTGGGCCTTGATCTTGCCAATGGCCTTGAGCCCATTCAACGTCATCATCATGCGGACCTTCTTCCGCAAGTCCATTCCTGAATCCATCATTGAGTCCGCTCGGATTGACGGGGCAGGCGAATTCCGGATTTTCCGCCAAATCGTCCTACCACTGGCCATTCCAGGGATTGCAACCATTTCCCTCTTTGCGGCTATTGGTTTCTGGAACGACTGGTTTAGCGCTTTGCTCTACTTAGATGATCAAAACCTCTTCCCACTACAATATGTCTTGATGCAAATTCAAGCCAATATTGACTATATCGTTAAAAATGCTGCCCAAGGGGCTTCGGCCGTATCGGGTGTCTCCATTCCGCGGGAAGCAACGCGTATGGCCATGGTGGTTATCTCCACCTTGCCAATCGCCCTAAGCTATCCTTTCTTCCAGAAATACTTTATTTCTGGTTTAACCATCGGTGGCGTCAAGGAATAGACGCGACCACTCCATTCTTACAGGTAATAACAATATAAAAATTTTAGGAGGAATCCACAATGAAAATGAAACGTCTTGTACGTAATATGGCTATGTCTGCTTTAGCAGCAGTATCAGTAGCTTCTGTCTTCACTCCAGCTGTTAAAGCTGAAGAGCCAACTACTATCACCATGTACCAAATCGGGACACCACCTGATAACTTGGATCAACTTTTGGCTAAAGTTAACGAAGCTTTCGTTCGTGACTTAAATCTTAAACTTGAAATCCGCTACCTAGGTTGGGGTGAGTACGATGACAAGATGAATGTGATGACCAACTCAGGTGAAAAATACGACATCGCACGTGCTTCTGGTTATATCCAAAATGCTTCAAAAGGCGCTTATGCTGACTTGACCGACTTAATCAAGGAACACGCTCAAGACTCCTTCAAGTACTTAGATGAAGCTTACATCAAAGGGAACACAGTTGACGGCAAGATGTATGCTTTCCCAGTAAACGGGAACGTGTATGCGCAAGAATTCTACACCTTCAACCCAACCTTCTTGAAGAAATATAACCTCAAACTAGACGGTATCAAAGAACTCAAAGACGTAGAGCCTCTCTTACAAACCATTAAAGACAAAGAACCTGGTGTAGCACCTTTAGCTGCAGGTCGTGGCTGGCGTGTAGGGCATGACTTTGACTATGTCATTGGCGATGCCGTGCCACTCGGGGTTTACCTCAAAGGCGACACAGCCAAGATCGTGAACCCTTATGAAGAAACAGATGCCTTCATTCCAGAAATCAAAGTAATGCACGAATTCTACGAAAAAGGCTTCGTTCCTAAAGATGCCGCCACTTCTGACCAAGGTTACCCATTAGATGCGGATACCTGGTTCATGCGTCGTGAAACAGTAGGGCCACGTGACTACGGTAACTACTTACTCCGTGCTGTTTCTGGTAAAGACTTAGAAATCGTGCCTCACGGCGACTCTATCATCAAGACAAACGCTCAAGCACGTATGTCTAACTTCGTTGTCGCGCAAAACTCTGACCACGTTGAAGAGTCAGTGAAATTGCTCAACTACATCAACTCTAAACCAGAAATCATGAACACCTTGGTTTACGGTCTTGAAGGCGAAAACTGGGAAAAAGTTGGCGAAGACAAGATCAAACTCTTGCCTAAGTACAACGAAGGTGCAACTCACATGTCTGCCTGGAACACAGGGAACGCTGCCTTGCTTTACAAGGATGAACGCATCACACCAGAACAATTGGCTGCTTCTGAAAAAGGCTTGAAAGAAGCAACTGATTCTCCACTCTTAGGTTTCAACTTCAACCAAGAACCTGTAGCGGATGAAATTGCTAACGTCAACAACGTAGTCAACGAATATGTTGCAGGTCTCCACACTGGTACAGTTGACCCTGAAAAAGTATTGCCTGAATTCAACAAAGCTTTGAAAGACGCAGGTATTGATAAGATCAAGGAAGAAATGCAACGTCAATACGACGAATTCTTGAAAAACAAAAACTAATGCCTAATGAATGAGGCGAGGCTGGGACTCAGTTCCAGCCTCTTGTTGTTAACAGACGGCTCAAGCCTTGTGGCTCGGAAGCAGAAGGCGGGAGCTTTTGCGCTCCCTCGGATCAAAGATTGAGGATTGAAAGAAAGGAAGAAAAGAGATGTCAGCCCCTTACCAAACCATTGATACTCGTTGGGGAACACGGAATAGTCACCGCTTGGGCCAGGGCAACACCCTGCCTTATACTGGGGTCCCCTTTGGCATGAACCATTTTGTTTTGGAAACCCGGCCTGGAGAGGCACGCTTTTTCCATCCGGAAGATGGGACTGCCTTCGGGATTCGTTTGACCCACCAACCCAGTCCTTGGATGGGCGATTTTGCTTGGGTGACTTGGCAGGTGGCCTGCCTAACGGATAAGGAGTGGGCTCAACTTAAGGAGCCACTGTCGTCTGAGGACAGTCGAGAACTAGCGAGTTCTGGCTATCGCGGTGATTTAGCTCAATTTCGACCAGGCTTTTTATCCTACCAACGTTTACGGGACGGTTTGCAGGTAGCTTGTTGTCCAACAAAGGATGGGGCCAGTTTTAAGGTGACACCTGACCGGCGCTATCCTAAGGGACATTGGGTCATGAGCTTGGTTCTGGCACAAAGTGGCTGGTATGAGCTAGAGGGGCGTCAGCTAACTTACTATACCAATCAGCTAGCAGGGTCTAAGTACGGCCAATACGGTCAATATGGCCGTATGCTAGCGCCTGAGGGTGTAACTTTCAAGCTTTGCCAGGTGGTAAATTTGGGAGAGGAGCTTCAGCAACTTTGGCTAGAGTTGGACGGTATTGAAGCTGTCCCAAGTCAGTTCTTGCACTTGGAATGGGTGACCTCTTATATTAGCCCAGCCCAGCTAGAGCTTAATTATCAGCAATCCAATTTCTTCGGCCAGTCCTGGGACCAGCAGTGCGCTCAGACGGAGGCCGCATGGGAGGCCTATCTAAGCCGTTTGACAGTTAGTCATCGAGAGGACAAGTTAGTCAATCGATTCTATCATTGTCTCTATCGGACGGCCACCTTCCCTCAAGCGGCCTATGAGTGGTCAGAGGCTGGAGAGCCTATCCACCAATCCCCTTATACGGGTAAGTTGGAGCCTGGTTACTTCTTCACCAACAATGGCTACTGGGACACCTTCCGGACTAACTACCCACTCTATGCCTTAATTGTGCCTGAAATGGTTCCACTCTTCCTAGAAGGTATTCTAGCGGTTGCCCGAGAAGATGGCTTCTTGCCTAAATGGCTGTCTCCTGATGAGCGGGGGCTCATGCCAGGAACTTTGGTGGATGCGGTCATAGCGGATGCCATCGTCAAGGGGTTAGTGCCTGAAGAATTAGCTCAGGAGCTTTATCAGGCCATGCTTTATACGGCTGAGACAGAGAGTGGCCACCACTTGGAAGGTCGCCAGGGGGCGGGTGACTATCGTCGTTTGGGCTATTTGCCAGCAAGCTACGGCGAGTCGGTTAATAAAAGTTTGGACTACGCCTATAGTGACTTCTGTATTAGTCAGGTAGCCCAGGTCTTGGGCGATTGGGAGAGAGCTAAGGACTACCGCCAACAATCACTCAACTACCGCCAGCTTTTCGATGACGAAAGTGGCCTGATGCGGGCCAAGGATCAAGAGGGCCACTTCCTAGACAGCTTTGTTAGCCAGGCCTGGGGTGGACCTTATACCGAGGGCTCTGCATGGCAGCAGTCTTTCGCAGTCTATCATAATTTAGCTGATTTAGTGGCCCTACATGGCGGGGATGCTGCCTTCTACCAGCAACTGCAGGCCTTGGTTAATCAACCAGCTAGCTACCGGGTGGATGGCTATGGCTATGAAATTCATGAAATGTTAGAAATGGCCCGCCGCGATTGGGGTCAGCTTGCCCTGTCCAATCAGCCCAGCTTCCATTCGCCTTATTTGCCAATCTATGCTGGCTACCCACATATGGCCCATCAATTGCTTAAATCGCTCATGCTAGAAGCCTTTAAGTTGGAAGAAGAAGGTTATATTGGCGATGAGGACAACGGCTCCTTATCAGCCTGGTTTGTTTTGAGTTCTCTGGGAATTTATGCCGTCACACCGGGGACCGATCAATATGTCTTAGGAATCAGCATCTGGGACCAAGCTAGACTAAACTTAAGTGATGGCCAAAGTTTCCAATGGACTACCCTGAATCCTAGCCAGGTACTCAATGTGGTTTTGAGCCGCCAATTAAATGGTCAAGATTATGCTGCTCACTTCCTGACTTATGAAGATATCATGGCGGGTGGCCAATTAGAGCAAGAACTGGGCTTGCTGCCGTCAATCAAGCCGTTGGAAGCATCTTTAAGACCGTTTTCTCTAGCGCTAAATGAGCAAAGGGAGTATAATAGTCTTGATTGTAAGATAGAGGAGGAAGCGCATGGAAACTAAACTTGTTGAGATGATGATGCGAGTCTACTATTGGATGAAGGGAGCCGCCTATTTCTGGTTGGGTTGGTTAGCTGGTTTGGGCCTTTTTGGCACCATGGCTAGTCTGACGGCCTTAACTGAAGCCCATCAAAACGCTAAATGGCGGGCAGACCTCCTGACCTTCTCTATTTTTTGGGACAGCTATAAGGCCAATCGTCGTGATAGCTGGGGTCTCAATCTCTTCTATACCCTCTTGTCTGTTTTCCTATGCTGGTTGATTTTTATTACGTCTCAAATGCGGGGCCTGATCTTCTTGGTGGCCCTTGTCATCCAAGTGACGGTTCTAGTTCTGGTGAACCTAGCTTTGGTTGCAGAGAGTCAAATGCGGGTAGTCTACCAGGGGGAAGCTAGCCAATTCATTAAGTTTAGCTTCTTCCAACTCTTGGTGACGCCGCGTCCCAATCTCCTGACCTTGGTTTATAGTTTGGTTATTGTCTGGGTGGTGATGACCTTCCCAGCCTTGGCCTTTATCTTCGCGGTCCCTCTCTGGGTGACTAGCTTGTCGTCCTTCTATTTGAGAGAATGGCGCCGGCAAGGAGTGATTCCGCATGAGCCAGAAGAAGAATCCCAATCGCTTTAGTCGGCTCTTACGCTACTATGCGACCTTGATTCTGGTCTTGGTCTTTCTTTTGCCTCTTGTAGCGGGCTACTTGCTCTATCAACATAACGTCAATAATGCCCTGGCGGAGCTCAATCTCATGCACTACCATATTCAGACAGAACTCAGTCAGGCCGACCAAGATACCCAAAAAATTGCGCAAAAACTGACGGAGTCAACCAAGCAGATTGAAGCCTTGCGTCATTATGCCAATTACAGCTACCAGGAGTCGCTAGAGAGCTTTCTAATGAACCGTCAGTACAATCTCTACTTGCCTGATAAGCTCTATCGCCTTCATCGGGAGTTTCAAGATATTACCTCGATTGTGATCCATGTCGATAATGCCAAAGAACTGATTGTCTCTACCGCGGATAACACACGTGGGCGTAAGATGATGCCGTCTGATATAAGTAAAGAAGAGGGCAAAGAAATTGGCTTTGACCGCCCTTTATTTGACTTGCGTTCTGGCCATAGTTTGGGGCAGGTTCAGGTCAACTACCATGCTGACCGTTTCTTCCAAGGGCTGGCCGAGTCGCCGCTCCTAACCAAAGCTCAAACCGTCGTCGTCGATGCCAAGCTCAAACGTATGCTCCTAGAACGTGGCAAGCTGAGTCATGACAAGCTACAAGCAGTTATCAAAGGAGAAAACTCGCTGTCTGGCTACCTAATCAGCCGCATGGAGACGGGCGAGGATCTGCTGATTATTAGCCTCCTGCCTAAGTCGATTATCTGGCAACGGGTCACGGGTCCAGTATTAGTGATAACCTTGATTACCATATTGGTGGCCGGCATTCTCTTAGCCTTGCTTTATCGTTTCTTCGGGGCCTATTCCAATCAGGTTCATGATATGGTCACGACCCTCAATCGGATTGGAGAAGGTCAGTTCTACTATCGTATTCGAGAAGCTGATAAGCAGGATGAACTGCGGGAAATTACCCATTCTATTAATACCATGCTAGACCAGTATCAGGTTAACATACAGGAACTCTATTCCATGGAAGCCCGCGAGCATGAAGCCATTCTCAAGGCCTTGCAGTCGCAAATCAATCCGCATTTTATGTATAATACCTTGGAATTTATTCGGATGAGTGCCCTGACGGAGGGGGCGGATGAGTTAGCCGATATCGTCTATGACTTCGCAGCCCTACTAAGGAACAATATTAGCGATGAGAAAGAGACGACCTTGGAGCGTGAGCTTTCTTTCTGTCGTAAATACATCCACCTCTACCAGGTGCGTTATCCTAACAAACTGCAGGTAGAGATTGAAGTGGCGCCAGAATGTCAAGCTTTCGTCTTGCCTAAGTTTACCTTGCAACCACTGATTGAAAACTACTTTGTCCATGGCGTGGATTTTGCCAGAAGCGACAATCACTTAACCATCAAAGCCTGGGTAGAAGACCTTCCTGACCATGACAGTCTGACTAGCAGGCTCTGGATTGAAGTATCTGATAACGGGAGAGGTATGTCTCCAGAAACTCTGAACGCCTTGAATCAAGGATTAAGAGAGGGAGCTCGTCCAATTGAACCGAATGGCCGGCAGTCAATTGGGATCTTTAATGTGGCCGAGCGACTGCATCATTATTTTGGTGGCGAGGCTACTTTATCCTATCAAATAAATGAAGAAGGAGGTGTCCGCGTATGGCTCAATTGTCCTTTCAACCCCACCCACTCAGCGTCATGATTGTGGACGATGAGTACATGATCGTTAAAGGGTTAGAACGCCTGATTCGCTGGGAAGAACTGGGCCTGCAACTTGCAGGGACAGCGGGCAATGGCCAAGAAGCCCTAGATATAATGAGCCGTCAAGCCGTGGATATTGTCATCACCGATGTCAATATGCCTAATGTGACGGGAATTGATTTTATTAGCCAAGCCAAGGAGCTGGGACAGGACTTTGCCTTCATTTTTGTGTCCGGCTATCAGGAATTTGAATATGTCAAGCGTGGCATGGAGTTGGGTGCCAAGAATTACCTGCTCAAGCCTATCGACAAGGTGGAACTACATCGGGTGCTTAGCCAAGTGGCCCAAGAAATTCGGGATAAGCGGACCCTAGCTCAGGTCCTTTCGGATCACGAGCAAGCACAACTAAGCACTTGGCTAGAAACAGGCCAAGGGAGTTTACCTCTTCGGTTCCAAGATATTAAGGCAGCTAACTGGCAGTGGATTTTGGCCCCAAATTCTTGTTTGTCTCAATTATTGATGGCAGGTGGTTGGTCTATTATGACGCTAGGTGATTGGCTGCTAGGGATTATGCCTCAGTCAGAGTCTAAGCAAGAGTTTCTAGAGGGTGGCATGCAGATCCAAGCTAATTTGACGCTGACCGACATTCATCATAAACTCCAAACCTTCCTTCAGGCCGAGTCTAGACGACTGTTCTATGAATGGGAGTGGGATGAGGAGCGAGCTAGGCAAATCTTTTGGCAGGATGAGATTGAGGCTTCTCAGTCCGATCCCGCGACCGATAAATTAGTGGTTCTATTAGTCGGGCGTCTCTATGAAGCGATCGACAAACAGAATAGTATTAAACTGGATGCGGACTTAGATAGCTTCTTGGCCTTTTGCCAGGAACGGGAACTAGCGCCTCAGGAAGTAGTGCAATTAACGGCCTTGATCCGACATTACTTTGATATTAAGTCCAACCAACACACCCCAACTAGTCTGATAGATGAAGGGGCCAATCAGCCCCTGACTTTTGCCCAGCTGAGTCAACACCTCAAGGAGAGTTTAGATTTAGGTGGGCGCGAGAAGCGCCATCAGCTCTATCCGCCAATAGTTAACGAAGTCTTGGCGGCCATCTATGAGCGCTATAACGAGAATATCTCCATGAAGAGTTTGGCGGATGACCTTCATGTCAATGTCATGTACTTGGGGCAACTCTTCAAGCGCGAGGTTGGCATGACCTTGTCTCGCTATATCAATCAATATCGTCTAGCCATCGCTAAGGATTTACTAATTGCGTCTAAACTGTCGGTGGCCCAGATAGCAGTCAAGGTTGGCTATCAGAATCAAGCTTATTTTTACCGGGTCTTTAAACAATCTGAGGGCGTCAGTCCCAAAGAGTATCGTCAACACTATCATGATCACCTTAAAGCTCAAGAAGATAAGCAAACGACACGGTAAGGTTTGGCCTTGCCGTGTTTTTATTTAGGTTAGGAACAGAATCCTGTGGGCTAAGTGGGGCTCTTTTTAGCGAAAATACATTGTATTTTGACCCAATCAAGAGTAAAATAGTACTGATACAAAAGAATGCAAATCTATAGAAAAGGTGGCAGTATGATTTTGAATAAAGATATAGCCGGCTATGTCATAGACATCGTTGAAAGATTAAATCGGGGGCAGAAACAATTTTTCTGGGCCATCAGTGACTTAATAAGTTTTATTGTAGCCATTGTGGTATCCTATGTCCTCTTCTATACCTTGATTAACCCCAATCCCTTTGACTACATTGTGTATGTGGGGCTAACTTTTGCAATTTACCAAGTCTTAACCCATCTTATGGGCTTGGCGGCAAGTATGAGCCGCTACAATTCCCTGGACGAATTTATGAAGCTCTTTTCTACCATCGCCATTTCCAGTGTGGTCGGCTATGGCATTAGCTATGTCTTCTTGCCTCAGTTTTCGGTGCGCTTCTTGGTTCTCTTCATTCTCTTGAGTACCTTCTTGGTCTTTGCGCCACGTTTGATTTGGCAACTCTTATACTCCCAACGAGATCGTGGTCAAGAAGTGGCGACCAGCCGCCGGATTTTCCTAATTGGGGCGGGAGACGGGGGCGCAGCCTTCATGAACAGCTATCAGCCCCAAACCAGTGATTTGGACATCGTGGGGATTTTGGATAACGACCTCAATAAGAAAGGGCAACAGTTAAGTGGTGTGCCTGTTTTAGGCCGTTATGATGATTTAGCTAGCCTAGCCAAAGAATATGATATTGATGAAGTCATTGTGGCTATTCCCTCTCTTGAACCGCGCGAATATGAACGTATCCTCGAAATGTGTAACGAGGCGGGCTTAACCGTCTATAAAATGCCTAAGGTTGAAGATGTTATTCAAGGGGCTGGCCCACAACGCAATGAGATTAAGAAAATTGACATTGTAGACCTCTTGGGTCGTAAGGAAATCCGCCTGGATGAGTCATGCCTGGACCAAGAGTTAAGCCATAAAACCATCTTAGTGACCGGGGCAGGTGGCTCAATCGGGAGCGAAATCTGTCGCCAAGTGAGTCGCTTCAAGCCTAAACGGGTCATTCTCTTAGGTCATGGCGAAAACTCCATTTATCTGATTTACCATGAATTAATTAAGAGTCATCCAGAAATTGAATATGTGCCCGTTATTGCAGATATTCAAGATTACCCACGCTTATTACAAGTCTTCCAGGATTATCAACCAGCTATCGTCTATCATGCAGCAGCTCATAAGCATGTGCCGATGATGGAGCGTAACCCTAAGGAAGCCCTCAAGAATAATATCCACGGGACCTATAATGTAGCCAAAGCAGTCGACCAAGCCGGTGTACCTAAGATGGTCATGATCTCGACAGATAAGGCGGTCAACCCACCTAACGTGATGGGGGCAACCAAGCGTGTGGCCGAACTGATTGTGACAGGCTTCAATAAGACCAGTCAATCCACCTATTGTGCCGTTCGCTTCGGTAATGTCTTAGGTAGCCGAGGCAGTGTCATTCCAGTCTTCGAACGACAAATTGCTGCAGGTGGCCCGCTGACGGTGACCGATTTCCGCATGACCCGTTACTTTATGACCATTCCGGAAGCTAGCCGCTTAGTCATTCATGCCGGAGCATATGCCCGCGACGGCGAAGTCTTCATCTTAGATATGGGTGAACCTGTTAAGATTTATGACTTAGCTAAGAAAATGGTCCTGCTTAGTGGTCATACTGAAAAAGAAATCCCAATTGTTGAAGTAGGCATTCGTCCGGGTGAGAAACTCTATGAAGAGCTCTTGGTGGCATCAGAATTTGTAGATAACCAAGTACATGATCAAATCTTCGTCGGCAAGGTAAATACCATGCCGCTGGCTACCATTGAAGCTAAGATGGCAGAATTCGACACCTTAGAAGGCGATGTTCTCAAGGAAGCCATCATTGGTTTCGCCAATCAAACCACTCAAGCTGACTAGGAGGCTCCCTAGATGAAATCAAAACTCCAGCATTTGCTTCTAATGGTCGTCTTGGCCCTAGTGGCCAGTCTGTGGCAAGGGCCTCAAGTTCAGGCAACGCCAGATTCTGAGCCTATGTCTTTCCTCTTTCTAGGAATTGACACGGGGGAATTGGGCCGGACAGAACAAGGGCGTTCTGATACCATTATGGTGATGACCCTCAACCCTAGCCATAAAACCCTACGCCTCGTTAGCCTACCGCGAGACACTTATGTTAATATTGAGGGCTACGAGGGTATGGATAAACTCAACCACGCCTATGCCTATGGTGGGGCAGAGCTTTCTAAGCTAACCGTGGAACACTTACTTGATGTTCCTATCCAACACTATCTAGCATTGAATATGAAGGGGCTAGAAGATTTGGTGGATTTAGTAGGTGGTGTAGAGGTGGTGCCACCTGAGACATTTACCATTGATGGCTATGAATTTTACCAAGACACGCCGGTTTATTTAGATGGCCGGACAGCCCTCTACTATGTGCGAGATCGCTTCTCTTCAAGCGGTGACTATGCCCGCCAAGCCCGTCAACGACAAGTGCTAGAAGCCCTGATGCATAAGACACAAGATGCTTCTTTTAAGTTAGATCCTTTGAAAGTTGCCTCGCTTATGACTTCTGTCTCGACTGACTTGTCCTTGGATCAACTCATGGGGCTTTTCAATCAATATCGCCAAGCGGGCTTACAACTTGAGCTAGGCCAGCTACAAGGGCAGGGACAAACTATTAATGGCATTTACTACGATATCCCTGATCAGGCCTCTCTAGCTGAATTACGCACAACCTTACTGTCTGACTTGAAAGAATAGGAGACACCTCATGAAGAAAATTAGAAAAGCTGTTATTCCGGCGGCCGGCTATGGAACGGGCTTCTTGCCAGCCACTAAAGCCTTCGCCAAGGAAATGCTCCCGATTGTAGATAAGCCCATTGTCCAGTTTATTGTGGAAGAGGCCATTGCGTCTGGAATCGAGGAAATCTTGATTATTACCGGTAAAACTAAACGTCCTATTGAGGACCACTTTGATTCCAACATCGAATTGGAAGACAACCTTCGCTCAAAGGGTAAGGCTGACTTACTTAAGCTAGTGGAGGGCACAACCCAGGCTAATCTCTTCTTTGTTCGCCAGTCTTATCCAAAGGGCTTAGGAGATGCGATTTTAGCAGCTAAGGCCTTTGTGGCAGATGAGCCCTTTGTGGTCATGTTAGGTGACAACATTATGACGGGGCAGCAACCCGTCACACGTCAGCTCATGGATCTCTATCAAGAAACTCAAACGGCCAATGTGGCCATTATGGAGGTTTCTGATGAAGAAGCTGAGCAAATGGGGATTGTCGAATTGGGTAAAGTGGTCGACAATCAAGTGGGCTTACCGGTTCATCACATTAACAATATGGTGGAAAAGCCAAAAGCCAGTGAGCTCAAGAGTCACATGGCCATTGCCGGACGGTATGTCTTGCCACCTGAAATCTTTGAACTCTTGGAGGACTTACCTGTGGGTAAGGAAGATGAAGTTCAGCTGACAGATGCCCTTAACAAACTCAATCAGACCCAACGTGTCTTGGCTGTTCAGTGTCAAGGTAACCGCCATGATGTCGGCAACAAAATGGGCTACATGCGCTATATGGTGGAGTATGGCTTGAGTCACCCTGAAACCGCTGAAGGGCTAAAGGGATATATCAAAAATATAGCAACAACATTGCGCTAAAATAATGAATAATATGGAGGCTAAGACCTAGGTCTTAGCCTTTTACTTTGTTTTGCCCTTAAGACTAGGTATGAGAGTAGCGAGAGCTAGTAAAAGTTTGCTAAGCATTTGCTAGTAGTTTCTTCTATCATTTAAATAAAAGTGATGGTTAGCTTCTAAAATTTATTTTGAGAAGTATAGAATTTTTGGGTGACAGGTGCTATAATAAAGTGATGCAATAAATAGGAATTTATCAAATTCTATAAGGAGGACGCCCCACAGTGACCACGAAAGATCGTGATTTGAAAAAATTCTTAATTTGTATGGTTGACTTGATGGGTGTCATCTTAGTCGGCCTACTCTTAACCACCAGCCGCTCACCACGACTCCACATGGATATGGACGATGTCAATACGCTTCTACTTATTCATATAGCAGCCTTCTATGTGTCCAATCAATTTAATTCTTTGTTTGACCGCGGCTACTTGGAACAACTCAAGTCAGTTATTATTTATTCTATCTATTTCCTTGTCGGCATTACCATGATGGTCTTTATGTCTAAGAACCACTTCTATATTGCTCGGACGGCGTCCTTGGTTTTCGTGACGCTAAATGGGATTTTGGTTTATGCCGTTCATTCCTCGATTAAATATTATTACCAACACCTCTATCCAACCCTCAAATATTCGCGCAAGGTACTCTTGGTGACGACATCGGATCGCCTAGAACGTATTGCGGCTCGCTTTGAAGCCAGTAGAGCTTGGGGTGGGCAGATTTGTGCCATTGCGCTTTTAGATAAACCACAGGAACTGGCCTTGCCTAAGATCTTCCAAGATAAGCTCATCCTTTCTGTAGATGAGCTCGAACCCTATGCGACTCAGAATGTGGTCGATGAGGTCTTCCTCAATTTGTCTCGTGATTTTGATGAGCAAATTGCGGATTACCTCTTGCTCTTCCAGTCCATGGGGATTGTGGTCAGTCTCAACATCTCAGCCTTTGAGATTCCCCTTAATTCGGACCGCCGAGTTCGTAAGCTAGGTAAGTACAGTGTCTTGACCTTCTCCACTAAATTCTATGACTACAAATGGATGACCATTAAGCGGGCTATTGATATCTTGGGTGCCTTAGTGGGCTTAGTTATTACCTTCTTAGTTGGCCTAATCTTAGTGCCTTTGATTAAGTTAGAATCCAAGGGTCCTGCTATCTTCGCTCAAAATCGTGTAGGCCGTAATGGACGAGTTTTCAAGTTCTATAAGTTCCGTTCCATGTACGCTGACGCTGAAGAGCGCAAGAAAGAATTGGAACAATATAATCAGATGAAGGGTCTCATGTTCAAGTTAGAAGATGACCCACGTATCACCAAAATCGGTCGCTTCATTCGCCGGACTAGTCTAGACGAGCTACCACAGTTCTACAATGTACTGATTGGTGACATGAGTCTAATCGGCACCCGGCCACCAACCGAGAGTGAGTTCAAGGCTTATTCTGCTGGCCATAAGAAGCGCCTCAAGTTGCGGCCTGGTATAACTGGGCTCTGGCAAGTCAGTGGGCGAAGCGACATTACGGACTTTGAAGAAGTGGTCCAATTGGATGCCGAATACATTGATAACTGGTCCTTGTGGCTAGATTTCAAAATTCTCTTGAAGACCGTTAGAATTGTCTTATTAGGCAAAGGGGCACGCTAAAATAGTACTAGAAAAAGATCGGCTGCGGCCGGTCTTTTTGTCTGCCTAAGGAAGGTCACTAGCTCAGTCACAGAGACAGTCAAAAGTAAGGTGAAAAGTTCACTGTACAAATATTTCCTTCCCCTAGCTAAATTATGGTATAATAAGTCGAATACAAGAGAAAGGTGAGGAGAAGATGTTGGATTGGTTTCATCAATTCTTAGTGGATAAGCCTTTAGTTCGACTCCTGGATATTGCCATAGTCTGGTACATTATCTATCGTGTCTTACTCTATGCACGTAATACACGGGCAATGAACTTATTAAAAGGGGTAGGCATAATCTTAGCCGCTAAATTTATTGCCTCGGTTGTAGGCCTGCAGACCATCGATTGGTTGCTGCAACAAGTTATTTCTTGGGGTGTGGTGGCCGTGGTCATCCTCTTCCAACCAGAATTGCGCCGGGCCCTAGAGTCTATCGGGCGAACCGTAAGCTCTCGCTCGCGCAAGGGATTAGAGCAAGATCCGACCGCTCGTTTGATTCAAGACTTAGACAAGAGTATTTGGTACATGTCGCGGCGGAAAATTGGGGCGCTGATTTCGATTGAACGAGAAAATAGCCTGAATGAATACATCCAAACGGGCATTCCCATGGATTCAGCTATTTCCCATCAGCTCTTAGTCAATATCTTCATCCCCAATACGCCACTCCATGATGGGGCCGTTATTATCGCGGGCCATCGGGTGGCAGCAGCTGCCTGCTATCTACCTTTGTCTGGTAGTCAGGCCATCCCTAAGGAATTAGGGACACGCCATCGGGCAGCGATTGGTCTGTCAGAAGTCACAGACGCTGTCACCTTGATTGTCTCAGAAGAGACGGGCGGGGTCAGCTTGGCCATGAGAGACCATTTGCATCGGGATGTAGATCCTAAGGAGCTCAAGGAACTCCTGAAACGTTACTTAAGTAGAGACGACCAAGGCGATAACGCTGAGTCTAGTCGTAACCGCCTGGTTAATGATCTCTTGTCATTCTTTAACAAGCAGAAAGGTGGTGCCGCATGAAGAAGCTTTGGAATAGTCGTTGGTACGACAATAAATGGTTCTTGCGGATTGCTTCTCTAGTCTTTGCGGTTTTCCTCTATGGCATGGTCCAGGCAAGTAGCCCCTCAGTGACTAGCCTATCTAATTTGCAGCAAGTAGTCAGTGTGGATACAACCGAAACCATCTCCAATGTGCCAGTTAAATTAGGTAAGCACGACGACGACATTTTCGTCAGCCAACTGCAAGAAACCGTGACCGTTACCCTAACGGGTCCTAAGAATATCGTCTCTTCGTTAGCCAGTGGCAATTTGGTTGTCCAAACCGAAGATTTAACCGGTATTGAGACAGGGCAACAAACCCTCAAATTAGAAATACCTGGCTTGCCAGACAGTGTTAAATATCAGATTAACCCATCGCGGGTAGTCGTTCAGGTCGCAAGACGTAAGACCGTAACTGTACCAGTAGAATATGAAATCGAAGAAGGGACCATTGCCTCTGGTATGGAAGTTGGAAATGTGACGCTCAACCCAAGTCAAGTTGAGTTAACGGGCAACGAGGAAAACATCAATAAGGTGAAACGTGCCTACGTCCGCATCAGCAATGCGACGGCTCACAACCGGACCTTTACCGGTAAGTTCAAACTCCAGGTAGTGGATGCTGACAACAAACTCTTGGATGTTAATGCCAATGTTAGCGAAGTAGAAGCACATGTGGAGCTTAACGCCCAACAGCGTAAGACGGTTAACTTAGTGGTGGCCGCGCAAGGCGAATCCAATAGCTATCGTTACCAATATCAATTGGTTGATGCTAGTCAAATTGCCCTTCAAGGATCGGCTTCAGTATTAGAAAACATCCGTAATATTAAGGTCAATGTAGACGTCAGCAACCTGACCTCTAGTGCCACCCTCAAGGGCCAGTTAGAACTGCCAGAGGGTGTCACCGCCAATCTCTCAGGTCCCGTTTCAGTTGCTGTGACGGTCACCCCAATCACAACGGATACCAGTGATACGACCAGTAGCACACCTGCCGCTAGTTCCAGCAGTGCGGTGGAAGAAGCCCCAACAACCCCCAATCAAAATGGTGGCAATGCCAACCCAGGTGTGACAGAAGAAAATAACGCCAATCCTGGCGGCCAAGATGTCGAATAAGTTTAAGACATCCTTAGATTAGTTGATAAGAAGGAGAACATAAACATAATGGGAAAATACTTTGGAACTGACGGCGTTCGCGGCGTCGCTAATACGGAATTAACACCGGAGTTAGCCTTTAAACTAGGCCGGTGCGGGGGTTACGTTTTAATGCAACATGCACCTGAACAGGCGCATCCACGCGTCTTGGTGGCACGCGACACCCGGATTTCTGGACAATTACTCGAACAAGCTTTAGTAGCCGGCCTTTTATCAGTAGGGATTGAGGTTATGCAATTAGGGGTCATTTCGACGCCAGCAGTAGCCTACCTGACCCGCACTCAGAATGCGGCAGCAGGGGTTATGATCTCTGCTTCCCACAACCCAGCTTTGGATAATGGGATTAAATTCTTCGGTTCTGACGGTTTCAAACTTTCTGATCAACAGGAAGAAGAAATCGAAGCCTTAATTGATGCGCCAGAAGATACCTTGCCACGACCAAGTACAGACGGCCTTGGAACCATTGATGAGTTCCCAGAAGGGGCCATCAAGTACTTGCAATTCTTGCAATCGACTATTTCTGGCGATTTAGAAGGTATTCGTGTCTGTATCGACGCAGCCAACGGGGCAACAGCACCTCTGGTTAACCAACTCTTCGCTGATTTGGAAACTGACTTCTACACCATGGGTGACCGTCCTAACGGCATTAACATTAATGATGGTGTAGGGTCTACTCATCCAGAAGGCCTGCAAGCCTTCGTTAAAGAAAAAGGCGCCATGGTTGGTTTGGCCTTCGATGGGGATGGCGACCGCCTGATTGCAGTAGATGAGAATGGTGAATTGGTTGACGGGGACAAGATCATGTTCATCTGTGGCCAACACCTTAAATCAAAAGGTCGCCTAGAGAAAGACACCATCGTATCGACGGTTATGTCCAACATTGGCTTCCACAAGGCCATTGAAGAACATGGCATGGTCGCGCTGAAAGCTCAAGTGGGTGACCGTTACGTAGTAGAAGCCATGCGTGAAGGTGGCTATGTCCTTGGGGGCGAGCAATCTGGCCACATTGTCTTCCTTAACTTGAATACAACTGGGGATGGCCTCTTAAGCGCCGTGCAACTCTTGGCTGTAATGAAGGAAACTGGTAAGTCTTTATCTGAATTAGCAGCTCAAGTGACCATCTTCCCGCAAAAACTAGTGAACATTCGCGTACGCGACAAGCATACGGTTATGGATGAACCAGCTGTTAAGGCAGTGATTGAAGCCGTTGAAGCTGAAATGAATGGCGACGGACGTATCTTGGTTCGTCCAAGTGGGACGGAGCCTCTCTTACGGGTTATGGCTGAAGCCTCAACTGATGAGAAGGTGTCCCGCTATGTGGATACCATTGCCGATGTCATTCGCGCTGAACGCGGAATCGAATAAGTCAAGCATTAGGTTGGGACCTTGGGGTGCCAACCTTTCTTGTTATTGACTAGCTCGATTGAAAATTCGGCGGATAAGGGCTATAATGTCCAATGACGATCATGCAATAGTAAAGTGCGGAAGGAGCCAATCATGACGGAGTTAAAAAGCAAGAAAGACCGGACCCAGGACTGGCTCCAAGCGCATTTGGGGCATCTGTGCCTACAATGCCATCATTGCCATCAAGCTTTGAGCCTGGAGGGCTATAGTTTGGTTTGTCCTCAGGGACACCGAGTAGATAGCCATAAACAAGGCACCTATTTTTTGAGCAATAAGTCGGTCGATGACCATTATGACCGCCAGCTATTCCAAGCAAGACGGCGGTTTATTCAAGAATCTGCCTATTATGCTCCCTTGCAGGAACTGCTCAAGCAATTAGTAAGCGACCATCAAGCCAGTTTAGGGCAATCAGACTTACCTTATCGTATTCTAGATGCAGGTTCGGGTGAAGGGAGTCACTTGGCCTGGCTCTTAGCTCAAGATTCGAATCACCGGATTGGACTTGGCATAGATTTGGCGCGGGCAGGTATTGCACTGGCTACTGATTTTAATGGGCAACAACTTAATCTAGTAGGGGACTTGGCCCAGTTACCTATTGGCGACCAGACCATCGATGGCCTTCTGTCCATTTTATCGCCCTCCAATTATCAGGAATTCGACCGGGTCTTGGCGCCGGGTGGACGGGTCTTCAAGGTTATTCCAAATGCCGGATATTTGGCAGAAATTCGTAAGGCCTTAGGGCAAGAGGCTGTCAAGCAAACTTACGACAACCAAGCAACGCGACAAGTCTTTGAAAGCCACTACCGCCATCATCAGGCTTATCTAGTGCAGGAAAAACGCCTGCTCACACCCCAAGCCAAGGCTGACTTGGTGGCGATGACACCTTTGACTTGGCACCTAGATGCAAGCCAAGCCAGCCAACTAGTGGAGTCTCTGCCGGATGAATTTCTACTCGATTTGACGGTCCTAGTAGGCTGGAATGAATAAGGATTTACTTATGGAGTTAGCTTGAGAGAGCTAGCTCTTTTTCTATGGCATCTGACTGCATATTAGCTTAGGTTTCTAGTAGCCGAAGGGGCTTCAAATATGATAAAATGAAGGGTGTGAGTATCAGGAGGTGGGTTGCATGATCGCGGATGATTTTATTGATGATTGGCAATTATTTTTGGCACCCTATGAGCAGGCAGTGGATGAGCTTAAGCTCAAACTTAAAAACCTGCGCAAGGAGTTTCGTATCGAGCATCGCCGGGCGCCTATCGAGTTTGTGACGGGTCGGGTTAAGACGCGGGAGAGCATCCTTGAGAAGATGGAAGTGCGCAAGATTGCACCAGAAGATGTTCTGGTAGGGGTACAGGATATTGCCGGTGTTCGGATTATGTGTCAGTTCGTAGAAGACATCTATGAAGTGGCCAATATTTTGAAGAATCGTCAGGACTTCAAAGTACTCTTAATTCGCGATTATATTCAAAACCGTAAGCCGAGCGGTTATCGCTCCTATCATATGGTTTTGGAGTATCCTGTCCAGCTAGCTTCCGGCGAAGTCAAGCAACTCATTGTTGAGGTTCAGATTCGAACCTTGGCCATGAACTTCTGGGCAACTATTGAGCACTCGCTCAACTACAAATACCAAGGCGAATACCCAGAAGAAATCTTAGAGCGGCTAGAGCGCGCCTCCGAGGCAGCCTTTCGTCTGGATGAAGAGATGTCGGAGATTCGCGATGAGATTCGTGAAGCGCTCTTACTCTTCGACAAGCGCTAAGGAAGGACGGTTGACGGATGAAACAAGCAATCATGATTTATACCAATCAACAGCCCCAATCCCTAGAAATTGAGGCCAGTCTCAAGGCTAAATTGGAGCTTGCGGGCTTTCGCTTAGTGGAACCTGGCCAGGTGCCTGATTACCTCATTACCATTGGCGGTGATGGCACGCTTCTAGCAGCCTTCCATGATTATCAGGACTGGTTGGATTGTGTCATCTTTATCGGGATTCACACCGGCCATCTGGGCTTCTATGCCGATTGGCTACCGCATGAATTAGATGAGCTAGTGGATAGTTTGGTTCGTTCTGGCGGACAGGGCCATGTCAGCTATCCCTTACTTAAGGTACAGGCCGCTTGCAAAGATGGCAAAATTCATGAGTGGCTGGCCCTCAATGAATGTTCCCTAAGGACGATGGCTGGCACCATGGTAGCCGAGATTCAAATTAACGACAAGTTCTTTGCCACCTTCCGTGGCGACGGCCTCTGTATCGCGACGCCAACTGGATCCACTGGTCTTAACAAGTCACTGGGTGGAGCCGTCATGCATCCTCGTGTGGATGCCTTACAATTAACGGAGATGGCCGCCCTTAACAACCGGGTCTATCGAACCCTGGGTGCGCCTATGATTATTCCACGCGATGAATACCTAACCTTGGTTATCCAAGAAGAAGCTCAGACCATGCTCATGATTGACCATCTCACTTGCGAGACTAAGGGCATCCAATCTGTCAAATTCCAGTTGGCTGATACACGGATTAAGTTTGCCAGCTTCCGCCACACCCATTTCTGGGACCGCGTAGAGAACTCCTTTATCGGCCACAAGCAGGAACGGAATCCAAAAATCAAGCATTAACAAGTCAGTAAATAAAAAAAAGAGGGAAAAATATGCGTTTTAATAAACAACACTTAATCAAACTCGGGCTCTTAGGCTTAGCTAGCTTAAGCTTGGCAGCCTGCAACTTAGGGCAAGGTGGCAACAACTCCAGCAACAATACGACTAATGCGACCGTCACCGAAGTCGATAAGAAAGTCGAAATTCCAGACAACACCAATATTGCGGGCATGTCTGAGTCTGAAAAAGCCAGTTTCTATTCTAGCTTAGACCAGATTACACTCGACACCAGTGAGGGCCTCAAGCCAGGTGAATACTCTAACATCAAAGAAATTGTCACTGAACAAGAGTATAATGACCTCATCCTATCAACGACCGATGGGCCTAAAATTGTCTATCTTGGTTTTGACGAGTGTCCATACTGCCACGCCTTCTCTCCTAAGATCAACCAATTAGCTAAGGAAAAGGGCGTCACTGTCTACTATTACAATACCCGCAAACACGCCAATGACAGCAACTTCCAATCTGCTATGCAAGTCTATGGGGTTAGCAAGGTTCCGAATGCCTTCATCGTCAAATCAGGCAAACCTGGCACCAATGTCAACCACTCAAGCAAAATGGCAGATCTCGAAGCTTTTATTAACGAGGCAGCGAAGTAAACGTGGTCCAGTTTCAATGGCACTATGAGGGAGACCATCCGGTTCGAATCAAGGACTATCTCAAGCATCTGGGCATCCCTCGCAAGTTCGTATCACATGTTAAATTCGAAGGTGGCAACATTTTACTGAATGGGCAAGAAGTCAATGTTCTGGCCAAATTAGAGGCAGGCGATATCTTGACCTTGGTGGCAGCTGATGAAGGAAGCCACGAGACGGTGCCACCTTCACATGTCCCCATCCAGGTTATCTACGAAGATCGGGACCTACTGATTGTCAATAAGCCGACTGATGTAGTCTCCATCCCTTCCAAACGGATTCCGGATTCCGCCATGGCCAATCGGGTTAAGGGCTATTATCAGCGCCAAGGCTACGCGGATCAGGTCATTCATATTGTCACCCGTTTGGACCGCCAGACCACTGGTCTCATGTTGATAGCTAAGCACCGTTTGGCTCACGCCATGCTGGATAAGCAGGTCCAAGGGGGGCAAGTAGAGAAATATTATTTGGCCATTTCGACGAAAGCGGACTGGCTGGATCACGGCGTCATCGACCGCCCCATTGCGCGCACAGAAGATTCGATTATCACGCGACGGGTCCATGAAAGTGGGCAACGGGCGGTCACTGAATATTGGCTAAAGCATCGCTTTGCTGACAGCAGTCTACTCAAGCTGCGCCTTCATACCGGACGTACTCACCAGATTCGGGTCCATATGCAGGATGCAGGTGGGGTCCTAGTCGGAGATGACCTCTATGGTGGCCCGCATTTAGAGCAGATTAGGCGCCAGGCCCTGCACTGCGGCGAACTCCGTCTCACTCAACCCTTTACAGGGCAGCGCTTAGTGCTATCAGCTCCTCTGCCTGAGGATATGGCTGCTTGGCTAGCTAAAAGACAACATCACCTATAAAAAAAGAGCTCGATAGCCAAATATCGAGCTCTTTTCCTATAGAAAAAGCTTGGAGTTAGCTCCAAGCCTTGCTTAATGTAGACGATAGCTTCGAATACGATAGCCACGTCGTTCTAGTTGTTTGACTAATTGATTATACTCAACAGGGTCCAAACTGCTTGGAAGAGCATAGAGGATTTGGCCCTTGGTATCCATATCAGTTTTCTCTAGGGTGGTAGCAGAGACAATATCGCTAAAGCGATTGATTAACTTGCTGACTTGAGCCAGCTCGCCACGGCTCCCTAGGGTCTCGACTGATAGGGCAAAACCAGCATTCGGCATGGCCCAGGCTTGAGCTAGCCATTGCAGCATGGTATTGTGGCGGATAATACCGCTGAAGCGATTGTCACGGTCTAAGACCGCCACATAAGGCAGGTCGTTAAGAGTAAAGACCAGATGGTAGAAGGAGTCTTGCTCGTGTACTACGCGGGTGGTATTTTTTAGGAAGTGAGTGACAGGCAAGCGACTCAAATCCTCATCAGGGTGATGGTAGGCGTATTGATAGATATGATAGCGATAGAGATTACCGCGGTAGAGGGTTTGGGTGGCATCTAAGACGGGCACACAGCGTAGTCCTTGATCTTCTAATAAATCCAAGGCGCTAGCGCAGTTGTCGGCTTCGGTTAGATAGCTAATCTGTTGTTTAGGGACGACCAGTTGTTCAATCATGGCGGCACTCCTTTCTGGGGAACTTCTAGCCCTATCATAGGGCCCAATCTCGTATAGTGTATCAAAAATAAGGGCAAAACACAATATTTTCTCATGGATATCTCATAGAATATTAAAAATATCTAAAAGAAAACGTATTATTGACCTCTAGCTCTTGCAATTTGCACCATTTTTACCTATTATTAAAGTTAACATTATATTGTAAAAGCAAAAGGAGATTGACGACAATGGACCCCTCGGGGAATTTAAGTACACAAATCTTATTAATCTTAGTACTAACCTTTATTAATGCGATTTTCTCGGCATCAGAGATTGCCTTCGTCTCGCTCAACCAACAAAAGATGACGCAATTGGCTGAATCAGGCAATGTTAAAGCCCAACGCGTAATGAAACTTTTGGATAATTCGGACGACTTTTTGGCCACGATTCAAGTAGCCATTACCTTAGCTGGCTTCTTCTCTAGTGCGTCGGCTGCGACTAGCTTCGCAGATCGAATTATGACTTGGCTACCAAGTCTGCCGGGCGGAAAAGCAGTCGCGATTTTGATTGTCACCTTTGTTTTATCTTATTTAACCCTGGTTTTAGGGGAGCTCTATCCTAAGCAAGTCGCCCTTCAAATGCCTGAAGAGATTGCCTTAGGGACAGCGGGCTTTATCTCTGTGACCCAGTGGCTAGCCAAGCCTTTTGTAGGCTTGCTGACGGCTTCAACAGGGCTTTTGAAGCGATTGACGCCAATTGATTTTACCAAAGAAGAAGAGAAGTTCACCCGTAGTGAGATGAAGGCCCTCTTGGCTAACAGCCGCAATGACGGTGCCATTGACACGGATGAGTTTGCTATGATGCAGGGCGTGCTATCACTTGATAGTAAGCTGGCTCGTGAGGTCATGGTGCCTCGGACAGACACCCAGATGATTGATATTGAAGATCCACTGGAAGAAAATATCAATGCCTTATTAGATAGTCCTTTCTCTCGTATTCCACTCTATGAAGGAGATAAGGATAATGTCATTGGTGTGATTCACGTCAAGAACCTCTTACGTGCCTCACGTGAGCATGGCTTTGATAACTTAGATTTACGTGAGATTGCCAATGAACCAATGTTTGTGCCGGATACTATCTATACGGATGATTTACTCCTCGAATTCCGTCGCGAACAAACTCATTTGGCTATCCTCAAGGATGAATACGGCGGTGTCGAAGGGATTGTCACCCTAGAAGACTTAATTGAAGAAATTGTCGGGGAAATCGAAGACGAGTCCGATATCAATAGTGAGTCACTTCAAGCGATTGATGAAACCCACTGGGAAATTGACGGCGGTATGACCCTAGATAAGTTTAATGCGACTTTCAATGAGTCAGTCCGATCTGAGGACGTGGAGACCATTGCCGGCCTCATGATTCAAATTATCGGCTATGTGCCAGATGATGATGAGCGTTTGTCGGTACGGGTTAACGACTATGTCCTGACTACCACACAAATTGAAAATGGTCGTATTCGTTGGGTGCTGCTAACACTAGATGCTGAGCGCACCATGACCACTGATTTTGATTACCAAGACTTCGAAGAAGAAGAATTTGGTGACGAAGAAAACGAAGAAAACTAGACTTTTAAAGGGGTAGAGACCAGCGTCTCTGCCTCTTCTTCTATAGGATTTGAGAGGAAGGAAAAACATGATTATCTTAATTGCGGGGGCATCTCATACAGGGAAGACCCTACTTGCTCAGAAGCTATTAGAAAAGTATCATTATCCCTACCTATCCATCGACCACCTAAAAATGGGCCTGATTCGGAGTGGCCATAGTCCCCATCATGCCATGACAGATGATCAGACCTTGACCGAATTTCTCTGGCCCATTGTGCGGGAGATGATTAAAACGGCCATTGAAAATGGGCAAAACCTGATCGTCGAAGGGTGTTATATTCCTTTTGATTGGGCCAAAGATTTTGAAGCTGACGAGCGCAGTCAGATTAAGTCCTATCGCCTGATTATGAGCGAGGACTATATTAGAAAGCATTTTGCTGACATTAAGGCACATGCCAACGCCATTGAGCAAAGGGTCGATGACACTTGGTGTACCCTTGATAGTGTCTTACGAGATAATGCAAGGCAGCTGGCTCAGGCTAAGCAAGTAGGCGCCAACTATCTTCTGATTCAGGATGATTATCAGGTAGATATTGACTTATAGAAGTGATTGGGGCACTGCAGGAGCGGTGCCCCAATCGCTTTATCTGAAAAGAAACACTAAGTGAGACCGCAATAAAAATAGGGATCAAGTCTTCCATGGTACCGGTTTATGGTATAACCAATAATTATGCTAAAAAACACCGTTACGACGGTGTTTCAGTTTTCTTGTGACCCCCTTATGACCCCCTCCAATTTATCTGCTATGTCGCCATGGCGGCTAGGGTATAGGTGGCTATAAATGTTGAGAGTAGTATCCACTCGCTCGTGGCCCAATCTCTCACTAATGGCTAAAGGTGAGACTCCTAATTCAATCAACATAGAGGCGTGACTATGGCGAAGGTCGTGGACCCTAATCCTTGGTAGCCCAGCCTTGTCTGCTCCCGTTCTAAGCGTCTTGCCATAACTATATACCCCTAGGGTAAATAATCGCTCTGTAGGCTTGTAATAGGGCAATTTAGAGGTGTAGTCATTCAGTAGTTCGAATATTGAAGGGGGCAAGGTAATGATGCGATTAGATTTAGGCGTCTTTGGCTCGGTGATCATATCGACGCCGTCAATCTTAACATAGGTCTTAGATATGCTGACAGTCTTTGATTCCTGGTCGAAGTCCGATAAGGTCAAGGCCTGCAGCTCTCCAATCCGCATGCCGGAATAAAATAAAAGAGAGAACGCCAGCTGGTAGTAGATATTGTCCTCTACGGTGGATAGGAAGGTATCGAATTGGTCCTTGGTCCAGAATGCTACCTCACCGTTCCTGGTGCTCTTGCCAATAGTCCCTGCCACTCTGACAGGGTTATTTTTTATTCCGTGAAATTTGAGTGCATAGTTAAAGATAGCGGATAGGTTGGCATTGACTGTCCTTAAGGTGGTCTGGGCTATCTTTTCACCTCGATTAGTTGGTTGATTCATGAGCCAGTTTTGCCATCGTCTGACTGTCTTAGCATCTATATCAAGCATGGATTGATGTCCAAAAAACGGGACCATCAGCCGATAGATTATCTTACGCTTGTTTAGCATGGTGACTGGCTTCAATCGATGAGAGCAGTCTTCTAGGTAAAGTTCGACGAAAGACTCGAATGTCATATCGGATGCGCCAGATACCTTCTTCTTATATTCTTGTTCGAATGACATGGCCTCTCGCTTGGTCTTAAAGCCACGCTTTGTCTTATAGCGCCTTACGCCAAGGTCGTCCATATAGCTTACCTTGGCCATCCAGGTCTTTCTGGCCTTATCCTGTCTTACGCTCATTGTAGTACCTCCTTCGTTGTGGTACAATAAGGGCATAGCAAATAGCCCCATTGTGGGTGTTTTGTGGTAGCTCCACCGATTACTGTTTGGCGACGGGTAGGTGGGGCTTTTTTATTTCTGATATGTCTTTACATCCCACACACGTGGTGTTATAATATGGTTAAGATAACTTGGGAAGGATGAACGCTGGGTCCCAAAATGGGGTAGGTACTATGTACTGAGCATTCCTATGTGCCTGGGGTTATCTTTTTTTTGACTTTCGAAGGCTCTCGACTATTCGTTGAGGGTCTTTTTTTATTTCTGCGACAATAAATTCGACTAGTTGTTGAGAATATGTGTATTGCAGTTTTTCCCCTATTTTATGAGCATATGAAAACTTTGGATCTGACTTAACGTTATAAAAATCCATGAACAGATTCAATACGTATTTATTAAATCCAGATGGGTAGACAATTTCTATATTCTTTTTGTTTAGTCTATCAACAACTATTTTAATCACACTTTTATAAGAGATGGGATGAGTTGTAGATGGGTCCTTAACGTCTTTAATAATTTCGACAGGCGTATCAGCATCTTTCGCGATGGAAACTGCAAAGTCTGCATCTTCTCTCTTTTTGACGATATATAGATTTTGTTTGATTTCAATTGCAAATTTATCCGACTTATATTCATCTGTTAGTACATCGATTTCAGTGACTTGGCGAATTAATTTTTCGGCTATCTCGGGAGAGTACTTAAGCCTAATTTGCTCATTTGAAAGTGGTTCATAACTGGCTGATATCGTTAAAAAATTCTGAGCTATTTTTTCAGTAACATCAATGTTATGGAACCTTTTTAGTTCATTGGTGTAATTGAGTACGCAAGCCTGGAACAAGGGGGCGTATTTAAGCTCATAATCTTCGGTGATATAGTGAGTGCTAATGTTCCTTAATTCAACAATACGTTCAAGATTCAAGCGTATACGAGTGTTCTCATCAGAATATATCTTCTTAATTGAAGCTTCTAGACTTAGAGTTCTGTCCGGATTATCTTTATAATAAATAGACTGTCCACGGTTTATAATCTCTGCCTTCAACATCAGCTCCCAGGCGTTGCACACAAAGAAACTGAAACCTTCAATTCTATACTTGATTGTTGGTTTGTTATAGACTTCTAGTCCCATGACAAATGCTTCGATACTCTTGTCTACTAGTCGTTTCGATAAGTTTTCCATACTACTCCTCCTACGTCCTTTTGGGCGTTTTTTTATTTTCTTCCACGCCCTATTATGGGCTTTTTATATTTTTCTAACCGATTGGAATTCCAACTGTTTTAAATCACCAGCTTTTCTTTTTCAAGTAAATTCCTAAAGTGTACATTTTATTTTATAAAACGCCCCATTTCTTTTGGTAGCCCATAGTACTCTAGTACACCGCCAACCGTTTCGATTGAGTATTCATCGTGGCTACCATCAATCAACAGGTTTGTAGCAAATTCGTTAGCCTCTCGCTCAATCTTAAGTTTGGACGTTAGACTCAACCTGGACAGCTTCGGCGTCTTCTCATCTGGGTGGAGAAGAGCGTGTCCCAATTCATGCGCGCAAGTAAAGCGACGTTTATGGAAACTCAGATTTCGATTAAGGACAATTAATTTAATGCGTCTGACTCTAGTGTAATAACCCATGACCTCTCCCAGGTCAGTTTCTAATATGTAAATTCCCTTGGACTCAGCAATCTTAAATGGATCTCTCGACTTCAAGGATTTAATATAGCGTTTTAACTCCAATCATGATTCACCTCGATATTTCTTAGGCGTGTACTTACGCTTAGCTTCCATCTTAGCAATACGCACAGCCTGCTCTAATGATGCAATTAGTAGCTCTTTGGTTTCCTCACTAAACTCTTCAGTTTCCTTGGAGTATTTGAGGCCATCCAGGTCTTCTATCAAGCGTTCAAGGTCTGCTTGGATAGATGGTTCGTCTTTTTCCGTCAAGGCATAGTATGGTGTTTCTGTTCGCCCTAGCAAGTAGTCAGTGCTGACCTGGAAGTAGTCAGCGACTTTTTGAACTTTATCGATACCAGGGATTCGGGTGTCCCATCTACTGACAGTACCCGCCCCTAAACCTAAGCTGCGTTCTAACTCTGCGATGGTTATTTTTTTAGCACCGCAAAGTTCACGAACCTTGTCTACAATTGACATAATTACCAACTCCTAAGAGCTAACCGAAAAATATTTTTGCTTAAACGCAAATTTAGTGTTGACAGATTGCGTATAAGCAATTATACTTAACGTGTAAGCTAAATTGTTAAGCAAACATTTGACGCTTATTTATCTGAATAAAGTCCGCCAAGACAATGATAATGTACGCCTTAAAGTGTATGCTTATTTCTTATGCTTACACAATAGCATATACGCAAACGAATGTCAATCATAATTGCGTATGTGAATTGTCAATAAGCAACATTTTCTATAGAAAGGAGGGTGGTTATGTCACTACTAACTGAAATCATTGGGTCGTTTACCTTGCTAATCATTGTTCTGATTCTGAGTCATAACACGGTGGCTCTGTTTTGTCTGATCTTACGTTCATCTGATTTACCTGATTTCGTGAATAGAAACTTCCTGTTAGTGGGGATAGCAAAGCAAATAGAGAAGTTACAGAAATGAACATATTGAACTGCTTCTCATCGAGCCAAAGGCCCATGAAGATGGAAATCAGGACAGGTAAATAAAACTTATTTACGAAGTCTTCCAAGGCTTTTAGATGCAAGTTGAATATTTTTCGCAGCGCAACGATAATCATTGCAAATGCAGACCAAAAGACTGTAGTCACCGCAAGGCTAGACATAGCATGGATAAGTATTATAGGTGACAAATTGATGCTTAAGATCACTTCTAAGTAACCTATGCGACCAGGATATCCTTTCAACACACGTACTGAAAGATACACAGCATAACAAATAAGCGAAATAGCAAATAAAATCATGATTGCATCTTTAATTTTCTTTTTCATTTTACTCACCTTACTTCCATTTTTATTGAGATAGACTGGAACGACAATTGCCATTCTATCATTTGGGTGAGTAGATGGGTAGATGTAAGTAAAAGAATAGCAAGAATTCTAAAACATTCAGCAAGAATTTACAAGAAAGGAGTAATATACCATGTCATTCGAAAAGCGAGTGAAGATTGCGCTCATTAAAAAAGATATGACTTTGGCAGATTTGGCACGCGAGATGGATATCACTCGTGCATATCTAGGAGACCTGCTTAAAGGGAACCGACAGACACCAGATCGTATTGCTCAAATCAAAGACATATTAAAAGACGATTTAGAAGAGGAGGAATAACAGTGTCGACAGTAGTCAAAAGCCAAAATTACACAGTACAAGAAGTGGCTGACTTGCTCGGATGCAGCAAAAGCCACGCTTACAAGCTAGTACGCCAAATTAACAAAGACTTGAAAGAGAAGAATTTCTTGGTATTACCAGGCAAAGTAAACAAGCTAGCGTTCCATGCAGTAGCGGGAGGAGCACCGGAATGAAATTATCAATGAGGAACATTCACATTTACGCCTGTATCTTCTTGTATATCATGTGCTTCTTTACCGCTATCTGGGCGTGGTGGTGCAACGGATGCCGACCAGGAGGAGATCCAGTGGCTAACGGAGTCATCATCATCGCAATGATAATTGGTGGAATAGCAACAGGACTATATGAAGAAGAGGTGAAAAAATAGTGCATTATGATGATTTGCCACGTTTCGCAAAATTGAACGCGATTAAGCAGGTGCCCAACGGCTATAGCGTCTATGATTACAGATATACCGAAGATGGTCTGATAATGACCTGCATTCGGGAAAAACGTCATGAGACGGCGTTAGAGCAGTTGGAACATTCAGTAGAAGAATACAAAAAGTCCCGCGAACACACGCATATTAAGGACATCGTGGAGTTCGCGAGACTATTAGAGAAGACTCGATGAGTCAACCCATGGATAAGGAGATTATAGCACATGACAATAAAAATTGCATCACTCACTACCGAAAATGTAAAGCGCGTTAAATCCGTACACATTGAGCCTAGTCCAAATGGATTAACAATTATCGGTGGTAATAACAACAATGGTAAAACGAGTATTTTAGACTCAATCGCTTGGGCCCTTGGCGGCAATAAGTATCGTCCTAGCAAAGCGCAACGTGAGGGGTCAGTAGTTCCGCCTACGATTAACCTTAAGCTATCGAATGGACTTATCGTTGAGCGGAAAGGGAAGAACAGCGACCTGAAGGTGACAGACCCGACTGGCAACAAAGCAGGACAAAACTTATTGGATAGCTTTGTCGAAGAACTGGCTATCAATCTGCCTAAGTTCATTAACTCTAGCGATAAGGAGAAGGCTAACACCTTACTCGAAATCATTGGAGTTGGCCAACAACTGTACGAGTTAGAGTGCCAAGAGAAAGAAAAGTACAATATGCGCCGGTCCATTGGTCAGATAGCCGACCAAAAGGAAAAGTTTGCGAAAGAGCAGCCGTTCTATCCGGAGGCTCCTAAAACCTTGGTTTCTATTACGGACCTTATCACGCAACAACAAGATATCTTGGCCAAAAACGGTGAGAATCAGCGTAAGCGTGATATGACCGACCAGCTTCATCGTCAAGCTACTCAATTGATGGCAGAAATTGAGCGACAAGAAAATACCTTGGCTAACCTCAAAGAACAGTATCAAAGCGTCTTACGCGATTACGATGTGGCACAGAAGACAAGCGAGGAGCTCGAAGATGAATCAACCGAGGAGCTCGAAGAGTCCATCGCAAATATTGAAGCTATCAATATTAAAGTCCGAGCTAACCTTGACAGAGAAAAAGCTGAACAGGATGCCGCAGAGTATCGCACACAATACAGTAGCTTGACCACAGAGATTGAATCACTTCGTAAGCAACGGATGGATCTGTTGCAAAATGCAGACCTACCGTTAGATGGCCTTTCGGTTGAAGATGGCGAGCTACTTTACAACGGACAGCGTTGGGATAACATGTCAGGCTCTCAGCAACTCATGGTATCAACTGCTATTGTCCGTAAGCTAAAACCAGAATGTGGTTTCGTCCTAATCGACAAGCTCGAACAAATGGATATGCAGACGCTCAATGAGTTTGGCGCATGGCTCGAACAAGAGGGCCTCCAAGCCATCGCAACGCGAGTATCCACTGGCGATGAGTGCTCTATTATCATCGAAGATGGATACGTTAAGAATTCGGAATCAACACCTGCTGCACCACCTACGCCTAAGTGGGAAGTCGGTAAATTTTAGGAAGGAGAATAACAATGAATATTATACGAGGAGTACAGGCCAAAGCCCAAAAAACCGTCATTTATGGTCCTGAAGGGGTCGGTAAGACAATGTTAGCTAGCCAGTTTCCAGACCCTCTATTCATTGACGTAGAGGGATCTACAGACAACATTGATGTAGCTCGAATGGAGCGCAGGCCGACTAGCTGGACAATGTTAATGAATCAGATTGCTTTCGTTAAAAGTAATCCGACTATCTGCAAGACCTTAGTCATCGATACCATTGATAAAGCTGAGCAATTCTGTAACGAGCATATTTGCGCTAGCCATAATAAGAATGGGATTGAATCTTTCGGCTGGGGGCAGGGCTACACCTACGTGTCTGAAGAGTTAGGCCGTATGCTTAATAGACTCCAGGAACTTGTCGACATGGGAATTAACGTTGTCTTAGTAGCTCATTCTCAAATCAAGAAGTTTGAACAGCCGGATGAAATGGGGGCATACGACCGTTACGAGTTAAAACTAGGAAAAATGACCACATCTAAAACATCGCCTTTAGTGAAAGAATGGTGTGACCTACTTCTATTCTGCAACTATAAAACACATGTAGTAGCGGCTGACGATAATGGTAAAAAATATAAAGCACAAGGCGGGTCTCGTGTCATGTACACTGAACACCATCCGGCCTGGGATGCCAAGAATCGTCACGGATTGCCGTTTGAATTACCACTGGCTTACAGTTCAATCGCCCACATCTTCGAACGCCAAGCACAATCGCCACAGCAAAATCCAACGCCTTTACAACCGGCTCCTAAGCCATCGCAACCTGTGCATGTAGTGCAACAAACACCGCCTGTCGCTCAACCACAACCAGTGCCTATGCAAGCTCCTACTGCGGAACCTGTATTAGCCCAGGCAGTAGCAGAGGCACATGAAGCAGAGCAAACAGCACTATTTGGCGAAGGTATCCCGGATGCTCTCCGAGATCTAATGAGAGCTAATGCAGTGACCTCTCAAGAGATTGAACGAGCGGTGTCTGAAAAAGGACTATATCCGTTAGGTACCCCAATAGCAAACTATGACCCTGCATTTATCGACGGTGTCTTAGTAGCAGCATGGGACCAAGTTTTCGCACACATCAAAAAAGATAGAGAATTACCATTTTAGGAGGAAGTGCAATGAGCCAAATTAACTTAAATCTATCTCAGTTAGCAAATGGAGGTATCCAGGAGAAGATAAACTCCGAATTAGAAAAAGTCTTAGAGAATATCATGGACCCGAATACTAGCCATAAAGAAAAACGGAAGCTGGTCATTACCTTAACTTTTTCGCCTAACGAAGACCGCTCACTCATCACGACAGAAGCTAATATTAAGCCTAGCCTGGCAGCACAGAACAATGTATCTACGATGATTATGGCAGAGAAGAATTGGAAGACAGGCGAGCTATATGCTAATGAACTTCAAAGCGGAGCAAAAGGCCAAACTTTCTTTGACAATGACGGCTATCTTCGGACCGACACAGGCGAGTTAATCGAGGATAAGGCGGAAAATTCAACAATCGTAGACTTTAATAAAAAACGTGCGTCTAACTAAGAAAGGAAGTAAAAATCATGTCAGAAAACATTAAAGAAGCTTTAGAATACGCAGTCGACTTATCAAGAGATGCTGAACCTATTTTGATAGATGACGCAGGAGATGAGTGGTACGACGCGAATCGCCATAACATGAAACCATTAGAGTCACCGGTTTACTTACCTAAAACACTGGAGCTCAGTACATTGACCGGGTTTGTAGACTATATCAAATCAGGGCTCAATGAACTTGATGAGCAAAACCTAATTGTTCAAGTTGCTGGACCTCGCCTGGTTAATGTTTATGCAGAGGATGAAGCCATGTATAAAAAACGGGCTCACCTGGTTGAAGTATCTGCTGTTGGCTTGATTCCAAATCTTACACTGGACTACTACATGAATCAAGAGACATTCAACATTGAACTGCAGTCTAAGTATGAAGATGCGAACGACCGGAACCTACTCCTTGAATTCACCTCTAAAGTAAAAGTTGAATCAGGAAGTGAAACAACCGATAATGGCGTGTCTCAAATCACAACAATTAAGAATGGCGCTGCTAGCTTAACCAAAGCTGTAGTTCCTAATCCAGTTAACTTGAAGCCTCGACGGACTTTCTTAGAGGTAGAACAGCCAGCTAGCTTATTCGTTTTCCGGATGAATAAGCAAGGAGAACTAGGTTTATTCGAGGCAGACGGTGGAGCATGGCGCTTAGAAGCAATTCAAAACATTGCTAACTATCTCAAAGAACAATTAAAAGACCACGAAAATGTCACTATCTTAGCTTAATAACAGGAGGAAATAAAAATGACAGAACAATACAACAACTTCGAGCGTGAATTAGATTGGAACGACCAAATTACTCAGGACAGCGAATTCGTCATCCTAGAACCAGGCGAGTATTGGTTCAAAGTTGAAAAGTTTGAGCGCGGCCGCCACACACCTAACCCTCAAAACCCAGGTAAATTACCTGCCTGCAACAAGGCAGTCCTAACCTTGGAAATCGCAACAAATGATGGCCAAACCAAGAAATTGAACCACAACCTATTCTTACACTCACGCACAGAGGGAATGTTATCAGCCTTCTTCGGCGCAATCGGCCAAAAGAAACACAAGGAACCTCTCCAAATGAACTGGAACCTAGTCCCTGGCGCTATCGGCGTGTGCTCCATCAAGAAAGGCCTATCTCGCAATGGTAATGAGTTTAACGAAGTCGGCTACATGATCTACCAAGACGATGTCGACCCAACCAAACAGTTAAACCAACGACCAGGGATGGCAGCACAGCCTATGATGCAAGCACAGCCTCAATTCCAACAACAACCACCTGTGCAGCAATATCAGCAACAACCATTACCTACCCCTCAGCCTCAACAATGGCAACAAGGTAGCTTCTAATAGGTGACTCGAATGGAATTACGACCTTATCAACAAGAAGCCCGTGAGTCCATTCAACGAGAATGGGAGAACGGCAATAAGAAAACCCTGCTGGTACTGCCAACAGGGTGCGGGAAGACTATCGTCTTCTCCAAAGTAATCGAAGACAGAGTGAGAAAGGGCGAGCGAGTGCTCGTCCTAGCTCATAGGTCAGAGTTGCTAGAACAGGCAAGCGACAAGCTTAAACAATCAACAGGCCTCAATACGGCCACAGAAAAAGCAGAAGAAACAAGTATCGGCAGTTGGTTCCGCGTAGTAGTTGGTTCAGTCCAAACACTCCAGCGTGACAAGCGACTTAGAAAATTCGCTAAGGACCATTTCGACACGATTGTGGTTGACGAAGCGCATCACTGCATTTCTGACGGATATCAACGAGTGCTTGGACATTTCGACCAAGCAAATGTGCTAGGCGTGACAGCAACGCCTGACCGTGGGGATATGCGCAACCTTGGGACTTATTTCGAATCATTGGCTTACGAATACACCTTGCCTAAAGCAATTAAGGAAGGGTACTTATCTAAGATTAAGGCACTCACAATTCCTTTGACCTTGGACCTTTCGGGTGTTGGTACTCAAGCTGGTGATTTCAAATCAAGCGACCTAAGCTCTGCGTTAGATCCGTACCTTTACCAAATCGCCGATGAGATGGCTAAGCAATGCCAGGACCGCAAGACGGTGGTATTCCTACCTCTCGTTAAGACGAGCCAAAAATTCCGCGATATTCTCAACGAGCGAGGCTTCAAAGCAGCAGAGGTGAATGGTGAGTCCAAAGACCGTTCAGAGGTCCTAAAAGACTTCGAAGACGGCAAATACAATGTGCTTTGCAATTCGATGTTACTAACTGAAGGTTGGGATTGCCCATCAGTCGACTGTGTGGTGGTCTTACGGCCTACAAAGGTTAGAGCCCTCTACAGCCAAATGGTCGGGCGGGGAACTCGTCTCTACCCAGGGAAGGAAGAGTTACTGTTGCTAGACTTTCTATGGCACACAGAACGTCACGATTTATGCCGGCCAGCAAGTATTATTGCAACCGACGAAGCCGTTGCTAAAGCAATGACTAAACGCTCAGAGGAAGCAGCTAACGTAGCACTAGACATCATGGATTTAGAAGAGGTAGCGGTTAAGGATGCCGTCGCAGAACGTGAAGAAGCACTGGCTAAGAAATTATCTGAGATGCGTAAACGTAAACGGTCGTTGGTAGATCCTCTGCAGTTCGAAATGAGTATCCAAGCAGAAGACTTAGCCAATTATGTTCCCGCATTCGGTTGGGAAGCTGGTCCGCCGTCTGAAAAGCAACTCAAGGCACTAGAAAAATCTGGTATCTTCCCAGACGAGGTGGAAAATGCCGGTAAAGCCAAGCTAATCCTTGATCGCCTCGACAAGAGACGGACTGAAGGCCTAGCTACACCAAAACAAATAAGATGCCTAGAGCGGTATGGATTCCGCAACGTAGGCATCTGGAAATTTGATAATGCTAAGCGACTGATTGACCGGATTGCAGCCAATAACTGGCGCGTCCCTCGTGGTGTCGATGTCGCTAGTTATGAGGGGTGAGAATTATGGAAATCATCTTACTATCAATCATCACATCTGGCATCGTATCGTTTCTGATGATGAGATTTCAGATGAAGATGATAGAAATTTGGATGGATAGATTTTTCGAAGAAGAGTCCAGGAGAATAAAAAGATTACTCAGATAAGCAAATTTGACAAAAGTGATTCCCTAGGCTAGTCAATTCGATTTTTCCTTTATCAAGCTCAATTTTATCAGGTGTTAGTATTTGATACGCTAGCCGTCTGGCTTCAATTTCTTCTTGAGAACTAGCGTTCTCCTCAGGATTTTCGAGAACTTCAAGTAGATTTTGGTAACTAATGAACTGGTTGGATGAGTATATCTTATCATAAGCGTTCTCGTGTGTTAAAAATCTGTCGAATGATATCGTCACTAAATTTAGTCTTGCTAAATTATCTATTGAAGAGGCAAGTGAACTTGCAGTAGCCTCAACTTCATCGTTGATGAATATAAAATCTGATACAAGACGAAATTCCCCTAATTTATTTATCTGCATCACTCTTCCAATAACTTGATTTCCTAAAAAAACAGATTTTAAATTGGCTGCATCTAGAGGTGTCATTTGTTTTACTATATCAACAAATGCTGGATGCAAAGTTTCTGTTTTGGATTTATCCATGGAAGAAGCCATTAACTTAGCGAACATTTCTCTAAGTGATTCCTCTTCTATATAAAAGTTAGTTGCTTCTAAAGCTGGACCTAAAATTTGTAGCTTCGGTTTCTGTATATTTTCTGGCTCAATTTTGGATACATGATTAAGAGTTCTGTCTCTTAGATCTGAAATTTTAGCTTCTTGCTGAACACGAAGCATCCCAGCTTGTTCAGAAGCATGATGGCCAAAATGTATATACCAATAATCTTGAAGAGTCTGGACGGGGCCTTTGAAAAGCCCTGCTGCAGCAGCACCGCTTATAGCACCTGTAATCATTGGAAGGAAGTCTTGCATGTCAATTACTCCTTATACGTGTATTTTTAATCACATTATATCACACAGAGAAAGAAGGTGATACCTTGTCGGAAATTAAATTAACTGAGCTACTCGAATATGTCGACCCTGCATTATGCTCCTATCAGGAATGGGTCAACGTCGGGATGGCCCTCAAACACGAAGGTTACACTGCCATGGACTGGGACTCATGGTCCAAGGGAGACCATTCACGCTATCACGCAGGTGAATGTTTTAAGAAATGGGACTCCTTTGAGGGCAGCAACACCCCAGTTACCGGTGGGACCATTTACCAAATGGCAGTCGATGGTGGCTATGAACCGCCAAGGTCATACGACGATGGCCGAGGAGAACTCGACTGGGACAGCACAATCAAGTATGACAACGACTATAAAATCATCGATAAAGACTGGGTAGAAGCCAAAGAAATTAAAGAGCCTGATCACTGGAACCCAGTGGCAGAAATCACCAAATACCTCGAAATCTTATTCGATAGCACCGAAAACGTCGGTTATGTTACCGAGACCTGGGAGAAGGATGGCAAGCATCTACCGACCTCTGGAGCTTACGACCGAACTGCCGGGGAGTTAATCCAAGCCCTTAACCGCTGCAATGGCGAGATTGCTAACGTGTTTGGAGATGCCAAGGAGGAAGCCGGTGCTTGGATTCGATTCAATCCATTGGACGGTAAGGGCGTCAAAAATGACAACGTGACGGATTATCGGTATGCCTTAGTCGAGTCAGACAGTACCGACCTAGCAAAACAAAACGCCATCATCCGAGAGCTAGAGCTTCCTGTTGCCTGCCTGGTCTATAGCGGTGGTAAGTCCGTACACGCAATCGTCAGAGTTGAGGCAAAAGACTACAACGAATACCGGACTCGTGTTGACTACCTGTATAGCATCTGTAAGAAGAACGGCCTAGCAGTCGACTCTCAAAACAAGAATCCTAGCCGACTTAGCCGCATGCCAGGGGTCATCCGGAATGGCCACAAGCAATTTCTCATTGATACCAACATCGGTAAAGCTAGCTGGGATGAATGGTACAAGCATATTGAAGACTTAAACGATGATTTACCGGACCCAGAGGGGTTAGAAGATTTCTGGAATAACATGCCAGACCTTGCACCTGAGTTAATTCATGGCGTATTACGTCAAGGCCACAAGATGCTAATGGCGGGGCCATCTAAAGCCGGTAAGTCATTCGCGCTCATCGAGTTATCCATCGCTATCGCAGAAGGGAGCAAATGGCTTGGATGGCAGTGTGAAAAAGGGCGCGTCCTCTATGTTAACCTAGAGCTGGACCGAGCATCTTGCTTACACCGGTTCAAAGACGTTTATCAAGGCCTAGGAGTTGCGCCGCATAACCTAGGCAACATCGATATTTGGAACCTCCGTGGTAAGACCGTACCAATGGATAAACTAGCACCTAAGCTTATCCGTCGGGCAGCCAAAAAACATTACACAGCGGTCATCATTGACCCGATTTATAAGGTCCTGACAGGTGACGAAAACAGTGCTGATCAGATGGCACACTTTACCAACCAGTTCGACAAGGTGGCCACAGAGCTAGGCGCATCCGTTATCTACTGCCACCACCACTCTAAAGGGTCTCAAGGCGGGAAAAAGTCCATGGACCGTGCAAGTGGTTCTGGGGTATTTGCCCGCGACCCAGACGCCCTAATTGACCTGGTAGAACTTGAAATCAACGAAAGTCTAGCTACTCAACAGTTAGATAAGGCCAAATGCCAAATCTACAAAGAGAGCATCTTGGAACTCAATAAGCGGTACTACGAGAAGTATATCGGCCTGGATGACCTAGAGTCGGCTTATCAGATGAAAGAACACGCGCTCAAGGCTCTGACAACTCCGCAATACTACGATGTCAACCAACGCATTAAGGCAGCTGAACGTGAGCAGAAACAACGGACTGCCTGGAGAGTTGAAGGGACACTCCGAGAGTTCGCGAAGTTTGAGCCGGTCAACATCTGGTTCGGTTATCCGGTGCACACAGTCGATGATTCAGGCGTCCTAAATGATGTCGAGCCAGAGGATGCTCAACCTACTTGGAAGAAGAATTTCGACAAGAGAAAGTCTCCTGATGAAAAGAAGGAAGAGCGCAAGCATTCGTTCGACACGGCTTACAGCGCACTCAATGATGGCATCGAGCCAGTCACGATTGACGGCCTGGCAGAGTACCTAGGTATCTCAGATAAGACAGTTAGACGTCGTGTAAAGGAAGCCGGAAGTTATAAAATTGAAGGTAATTCCGTTATTAAAGTAGACTAGAAAAAACAGGCATGGACAAGACAAAATCGAGGACATTTTTCGAGGACGTCCTCGAGGGACATTTTCGATTTTGTCCGTGTCCGAAGCTCGAAAATGACCCTTGGACAAACTCGAGACATTTTCGATTTTGTCTCCGGGACAGACACACTATAGGCTTAAAAGCCGTAAATAGGAGTTGTCCCTGGCTAGGTCCAAGGCAAGAACAGGAACAGGAACAGGGGGCTAAGGCTCCGCCCCCTGTAACCCTGTCCGTGTCTGTCTTTGCCAAAGCGCGAGAAAAAGAGAAAAAATTTTTGAGGTGAAAATTATGCGAAAGAAAAAGAAACGTTCAAAGAGTTTAGAAGTCGCGAAAAAAATGCCGCCACTTTATCACACGCTCCCTGGCGAGCGATTCGACCTTAAGAAGTCTGAAGTAGTGAAGTGGATAAGCGAACAACCGCAACTGCAAGCTTGGGTGTTAGATCAATTAAAGAGTGCTGGCTATGTCGAGTACGACCCGGAGACTGGACTATGGAGTGGTATCGAATGCTAGAGTTCTTTATACCGCTCAAAAAGATTCCGACCGTCACTCATCAGCAAAAGAAGGCGGCAGTCAAAAACGGCAAGCCTTTCTTCTACGAGGACGAAAAGCTCAAGCAGGCAAGAGAGTTATTCATGGCCCGCCTATCGAATTACAGACCTGATGCAAAATTAGAAGGGCCTATCCGGCTCACAACTAAGTGGCTATTCCCTCTAACGAAAGGCAAACGGAATGGCGAGTATAAAGTTACTAAGCCGGACACCGATAATCTCATCAAACTCTTTAAGGATTGCATGACGAAACTTGGCTATTGGCATGACGATGCTCAGGTAGCTAGCGATATCATCGAGAAGTTCCATAGTGAGGTGGTCGGAATCTATGTAAAAATTGAATCATTGGAGATGGGGACATGGACATGATAATTATCTTAGCTGCTATTACAGCATTCATATCACTAGGATTGCTGGTATCGGATGTGCGATTCAACGAAAAAGGAGAAAATGACAATGAATGATTTAATTGAAAAAGTAAATCAATGGTTCTTTGACCGAGACCTGGCCGAAGGAGATGGCTTAGGTCAACTACAAAAACTGCATGAAGAGATCTATGAGCTGGCAGAAGCTCGTATAGTCAATGATTTCTCTGCTGAGGTGGATGCAGTTGGAGACATTACGGTGGTCTTGATTGGCTACTGCCTCCAGCGCGGCTTAAACTTCGAGCAATGCCTAGAGTCGGCCTATAACGAAATCAAAGGACGGACCGGCAAAGTCGTGGATGGGGTGTACGTTAAAGATGAGTAATATTACCGTATATTCAAAACCGAACTGTATGCAGTGCGAGTTTACAAAGAAATGGCTGCACAACAACGGATTGCCTTACACCGCTATCGATGTAACGAAAGACGAGTTGAGCTTGAACTATATAACTAGGCTAGGCTATCAAAGGTTGCCAATTGTGGTAGTGGACGATGGCGACAAGCACTGGTTCGGATTCCGACCAGATCTGTTAGAAGAATTGAAGGAGAGATAAAAATGGCTGAATATAAAATTTGGTATTGCGAAAACTTTGAACAGTATACATATTTGATGCAACGTTTGGAAGAGAGAGGCTGGATATGGGAAAATAATTATCTCCCTACAGCTTGGGCTCCTAGAATCACCATTGACTTAGCAAAAGAACCTGTCTACATTTTAGGGAATATCGATTATAAGCGAATTACTTTCTCTGGTTCGTTAGAGGAAGATGGGTTGATAAAAGATATCGTCGTTCGAGTAAAGGTGCCTAATGTGGATGAGGAAGCAAAGACTGAATCCGACGTAATCCAGCCAGGGCATTACAATCAAGGTGACATGGACCTCTTCGAGATTTTCTATCATCAGTATCCGTTCAACGAATTCAGAACAGGCATGCGAATGATTGCTGCTCGTTATTATCATAGATACCCGGACAAGAATGGACTGGAAGACTACGACAAGGGCGATGAAGTGATGCGTCGCCTGCGTGAGTACGAGGAGCGAGAAGCAAATGGCAGATAAGCTAGAAATGAAAATTCGTAAAGAGTATCGAGACTTCCTTAAGAGAAAGGCTCAACAGTACCGTAGACAAGCGATGAAGCACGCCTATGATAATCCGAAGCGGTATAACGAGCTGGTATACGAAGCTCGCCAATTCGATCTCTGTGCTGGGTTGATTTGCAGCGAGGAGGATGATTGATGGAACATCTAACAAATAAGCAAATCGAGACCATCACTAAGACTGTGGCAGATAGAATCGACCGAGCCAACCGAGAGAAAGCTAAGCAGCACAAAGATTACCGTCTGCGGAATACTGAACTGCTGCTGAAGAACTATCGTATGCTACGAGTTCACTGCAATGACATCGTGGAAGATTTAGAAGTCTACGAAGATTCCGTTTATGATCCGTCAGACCTCGACCTTAATTCGCTGATGAAGTACAAAGCTAAGACGGCTAAGATGCTTGATTACTTTGACAGTATCTTTCGAGCATATGGCGAACTGTCAAAGTATCGCGACGGTATGCATCGACGCTATCAGATTGTGGCTAGGATGTATGTGCGAAACGATTGCAAGCAGAGTGCAAACGAGCTAGCGTCATACTTTAATATTGACCGAAGCACCGTTACCAGAGATACGAAGAAGGCAATCGATGAACTATCTATCATGCTATTCGGCATTGACAGCTTCGATGACCTGGATAAGTTGGGCGGCGAATGATTCGCCTCTGAATATCAAGATGCACAAAACCTGCAAAAAAATGCCACATCCGGTGTGTTAATATGATAGTGTGATAAATTGAAACGGCCGAGGTTTCATTGTCATGTGACTATCTCTCAATATGGATATGGATTAGACCGCGTTACCTACTCGCGGTCTTTTCTATTTTTAGGTGGTGTATCGAATGAATCTAATGACTCCGGACATACTCCGAGACATTCGACAGATGATACAAGACGATACACTGATTCGTTTCTACAAGTCGAAAGAGTGGCGCATCATCCGTGCGACACGTAAACGACTGGATAACAACGAGTGTCAGACTTGCAAGCGTAACGGTAAATACTCACCTGCTGATATGGTCCACCATATCAAAGAGGTACGGAACTATCCAGAGCTAGCATTAGACCTAAGCAACACAGAGTGTGAGTGCAATGCTTGCCATAACAGGCTTCACCCAGAAAAATTGTCGGGATACAACCGTACTACGATAATCTCGGATGAAAGATGGTAAAACTTCGAGATACAGACACCCCCGGGTCGAACCAAACGCGATTTGTCCGGGGACCCCGAGCAACGGGGGAGGGGTGTCGACTCCGCAAAAATATTAGTGCCTTATGAAAGGGGGGGTTGAGATGAGTAGAAAATCTACCAAAAGCCGAGTCGGAAGAATCCGACAAGACCTAATGCAGCACATTTCTGATCAGGGAATGTATGGCGAATATTTAACTGATTTAGTCGATGACTATTGTTCACTGTGGGAAGTGAAGGAAATGCTGATTGCCGACATCAAGAAACGTGGCGTGGCAATCGAATGGAAGAATAGCGAGACTTCTAAAGGCAAGAAGAAGAATGACTCGGTTGGCGAGTTGACAAAGATTAACATGCAGATGATTAAGATTCTCAATCAACTGAACATATCGCCTAAGACACTATCTATGACCGGCGGTGATGCCGATGATGAAGAAGACTTCTAAGCCTAATCATCGTGGACGGAAGAAGCCAAAGGAAGTTGAATATCACCCAGCCATAGACCGATACATGCACATGGTCGAGAGTGGCGAAATTGAAGCCTGCCAAGAACAACACTCTTTGGTTAAGTTCCTAAGAGGCAAGCTAGAAAACGCCGTTATTAAGAGTGACCTAATCGACAAAGCAATCGCCCGTATGAATAAGCATTTCGATGGTCAACTATTACCATGGCAGGAATTCATCACAGCGTTTGTGTTCGGTGTGTACGACCAGGACGATAACATCATGTTCAATGAGTTTTTAGTCATGATGGGTCGTGGTGGTGGTAAGACTGGTTACATGGCGCGTGTAGAGTTTGCGCTCGTGAGTTGCGAGACAGTGCCACAATACCACATCGATATTGTGGCGACATCCGAGGACCAGGCGAAAGAATCGTTCGATGAAGTCTGGGAAATCTTGGACGATGATAAAAAGAATAATGGCGGTAAGAAATACGCTAAGCATTTCTACTTTACGAAAGAACAGTACACGTACAAGAAGACGAGGTCGCGTGTTCGGTTCCGGACCAATAACGCCAAGACAAAAGACGGTGGCCGACAAGGTGCCGTCATTTTTGATGAAATCCATGCTTATCAGAATGAGGATAGCGTGAAGGTGTTTATCTCCGGTCTCGGTAAAAAAGCTAGACCGAGACGGTTCTACTTCACCACGGACGGTTATAACCGTGGCGGTTTCTTGGACATGCTCAAAGACGAGTCGCAAATGATTCTGTCCGGCGAGCGTCCTAACCGGAAGACTTTCCCCTTCATCTGCAAACTGGATGATAAGGAAGAAGTACACGACTCGTCCAAGTGGGAGAAGGCTAATCCGTCCATTCGGTACTTTCCACATCTCATGACTGAGATGCAGGACGAGTACGAGAAGATTCGGGATCGTGGCGAATCTTTCGTTGAGTTTATGACTAAGCGTATGAACATGCCAATCAACGAAAGTCGCGAGACTGTTACGACATGGGAGAACATCCAACGAGCCAACGAGGAGCTGCCGGATTTGACGGGCGCTACTTTTGTCGGTGGTGTGGACTATGCCGACACCACCGACTTTTGCGTGGTGGGCATGTTGTTCAAAAAAGAGAATATCTATTACTGGATATCCCACACCTTCATCTGCCACTTGGCACTTGAGGGCAGAACTTACAAAGTTCCGATAGATGTAGCAGTCAAAGAAGGAATGGCCACTATCGTACCAGAGGATGTGATACCACCTAGCCGAGTAGCAGGGTGGTTTTTAGAGCAGATTAAGAAATACAGACCTGCAGGTGTTGCTAGTGACTTGTACCGCATCAGTTATCTGAGCGACGAGTTTAAAGAATGTGGATTTGATGAATTGCTTAGAGCGCGTTCTGGTACGAAGACCCACAGCGAACTAGAGCCTTTTGTAAATGAGATGTTTGCGAACGGCCGAATCAAGTGGGGCAAAGACTTCATGATGAATTGGTACACATGGAACGTGTTTAAGAACCGAGACGGCAAGGGCAACCTTACTTATGAAAAGCAAGAGCCTAAGCTACGCAAGACCGACGGATTTATGGCGTTACTGCATGCACTGCAGTTTCGTGATAAATTATCGACCGCTCAACCTGTCAAAATCAGACGGAAGTTGCGGTCATACACTAACTAAGAAAGGGGGACGATACATGGGAATCTTTGCAAACATACGGGACTTTCTATTCTCAACTGACAAGCGGAGCCAAAAGCAAATCGAAGCCTACATCGCATCGGTAGGGTCTAAGATTCAGGTCAAAGAATACGCGCTACAAATTGCGATTGATAAGATTGCGAACGCATTATCGTTAGCAAGCTTTGAGACATACAACGAATCGAAACCGACTCGCGATACCATGTGGTGGCGGTTCAACTACGAGCCAAACCAAAACCAAACGCAGAACCAGTTCTTACATGATGTCATCACACAGATGATTAAGAACAGCGACGGCGCCTTAGTTGTCCAAACAGACAGCGGTGAGTTTGTGGTTGCCAAAAACTACACGATGAAACGATTTGCCTTGAAGCCAAACATCTACACAAACGTTGTGCTGCCTGGCGAATACAACGACAAGCGGACGTATAACGAGTCAGAGGTGTTGCACTTCACCATCAACGATGCCAAAATCAAAGCGTGGCTAGATGCGCTGTATGACGATTACGGCGATTTAATCGCTGGTTCAATTCGAAACTACAATCGTGGCAATGCGTTAAAGCTTGGATTAAAGATTGGCACAATGTTCGACCAACAGTTTGGCAACAAGCAAACTGACGATGGCGAGAACATGGCGGATGCAATTCTAGATGAGATGTACGAAAAACGATTCGGCGCCATCTTATCCGACAAGGATAGCATCACGCCGATTGAAGAAGGCTTGGACATCTACACAATCTCTAATACGGTCGGCAATACCTCAAGCGGTGGTATCACCACACGCGACATTGCCGAGACGATTGCAGATGTCATCAACTACACCGCTGACGCTTTCCACATTCCGAGAGGAATTATGAAAGGCGATGTAGCAGATGTCGAAGCAGTGCGTGATAGCTTTGTCAACTTCGGAGTACGGCCATTCGCCGATGTCATTGAGACAGAAATTAACCGTAAGCTATACGGTCAGAAACGTGTGGCGGTTGGATCTAAGTTCAAAATTCAGACTAACACTATCATGATTTACGACCTGGTTAAATTCGCTTCATCCGCTGAAGCTCTATTTCGAATCGGTGTATACAACCGCGACGAACTTCGCTTGAAATTAGGCGAGGAAGAAATCAACGATGAGACATCGAAGGAATACGCGGTTACGAAAAACTATGAATTTACAACCGATTTGAAAGGGGGTGAACAGGATGACACTAGCGGAAATGATGCGGGCAAACAAAATTGAACCTCGCATTAAAGCGGAGATTGCAGGCAACACCGCAGTCGTGTATATGCACGGCACTGTGGGAGATTCGTGGTTCGATGACAGCATTAGCGCTAAATCAGTACGCGAGCAGTTAGATGGTTTTGAAGGTGATGAAATAGAGCTTCACATCAATTCTTTTGGTGGTGATATGTTCGAAGGTATCGCAATCAAAAACTATCTGTCTAACCGCCCAGAGAAAGTGACAGCATACATTGACGGTATCGCAGCGAGTGCAGCGTCCATCATCGCGATGTGTGCTGACACGATTATCATGCCAGTGGACACACAGCTTATGATCCATAATCCGTGGACGTATGCTGCCGGTAATGCTAAAGAACTTCGCAAGGTAGCTGAGCAACTTGAAGTCGCACAGACATCGATTGAAGAAACGTACATGAAACGTTTTGTGGGCGAACGCGAAGAACTGAAAGCATTGCTAGATGCCGAAACATTCTTGACCGCAGAACAAGCCATTCAATTCGGGTTAGCTGATGCAGTCGAAAAAGAAGGTTCTTTAGATACAGTGTCCGACAAGTTGGTTTCAAGCTTAATGGCTAAATACAAGAAGCCAGTGTCTAATCATCTGATCAACGATGATGAGGCAGAGAAAGAAGAAATAACAGATGGACCTACTGAAGAGCCGGAAGAAAAAGAACAACCAAACGAAACAGTGACGATTGATAAATTCGTCGGAATGTTCGCCTAAGCCGTTAACCATACGGCTATTTTTTAAACCCAAATTTAGGAGGAAATTTTACATGAAGAATTTTGATTTATTAAAAGAGACTATGTCTCAAGCACGCGAAAACTTATTCGCAGCGCTTCGTACTGAAGACGAAGCAAAACAAAAAGAGGCCTTCAATGCTTTCTTAGAAGGCTTGCAAGCAGAAGTAACTGCTCAAGTTAAACAAGCATCGGACGCATACAACGAAGGTGTTCACGATGAGTCTATCTTGGTGAAACGTGGCATCCGCCGTGCATTGACATCGGAAGAAAAACGTTTCTTCGCTGAAGCAGTAAGCAAACAAAAAATTGATGGTTTAGAATCTGCGTTTCCTAAAACAATCATCGAAGATGTGTACCGCAACTTGAAAGAGGAGCACCCACTCATCAGCCGTGTGGATGTCCAAAAAGGTACCACAAGCACTGAGTTCATCTACGGTGATTCAACTAAGAAGCGTGCTTTCTGGTCTACTATCCCTGCCGATATCAAACAAATCTTACTTGATGCCTTCAAGAAGCTAGACATCAAGGTTTCTAAACTTTCTGGGTTCGTTGCTTTGCCTAAGGGCTACTTCGAGTTAGGTCCAGATTGGTTGGCTAATTACGTTATCACCTTCTTACAAGAAGTGATGGCAGCGTCATTAGAAGAAGCTATCGTCAACGGTGACGGTGATAAGAAACCTCTGGGTATGATGCGTAAATTGTCAGGCGACACAAGCGGTGTTTATCCTGAGAAAGACGCTATTACCTTAGCAGACTTCAAACCTAAGACATTAGCAGGGATTCGTGGTGCATTAGCCAAAGCTAAGACGGACAACGGTTCTGTGGTGGCATTGGTTAACCCAACAACTTACTGGTCTAAAGTTTTCCCTGCATTGTCGTATCTAACTGTTAACGGTCAATGGGTAACAACTAAATTGCCAACTGGCGAAGAAATCGTTCCTTCCCATGCGGTGCCAGAAAACAAAATTGTATTCGGTGTGTTAGAAAACTATCTATTGGTGGTGGCTAGCGATGTTGAAATCACTCAATACAAAGAAACTTTGGCTATCGAAGATATGGACCTCTACATTGCGAAATTCTTCGGTCGCGGTATTCCTAAGAACGAGAATGCGTTCTTCGTTGCTGACATCGAAAATATGGAAGGTGCCACCTTAGCTACACCTGAAACGGCAGCGGTGCTTAAAGCTGACGACACTATCAATCCCTAGCGGGGCTAATGGAGTCCGCACAACTCCTAGCCCGCAAGTGACGGTCACGGTATCTCCTAAGAACGCTACTGCTAAGGTAGGGGATACTAAACAATTCAGTGCGACTGTCCAAGGCATTACAGGCGGTACAGTAACGTGGACAAGTAGCCAGCCTAAGAAAGTATCAATCGATGCTAATTCTGGTCTTGCTACTGTCGAGTCTACCGCTAAGGCTACTGATAGCGTGACGATTACCGCAACTGTGGTAGGTCACCCAGAAGCCACTGCAACAGCTACGTTGACGGTTACTGCTTAGGTGGTGACCGCTCATGGCTGACGTAGAACGAGATTTATTGAAATCAGTCAAAGCACATCTACGGATCACATGGGATAGCCAGGACGAGGAAATCAAAGAAATGATTGACGAAGCCAAAGGCTACATCGTAGCAACGTGTGGCGATACTGATTTTAATATCGGGATTGGGTTTACACTACTCAAGAACTACTGCCGGTACTACTGGTCCGGCAATGCGTCGATGTTCGAGATGAACTATCGGTCGTTAATCCTAAAGCTTCAGATTTGGAACGGTAGGAGAAAGAAAGGGTGATAATCGATGAAGTATGAACTGGAAGAACCGCTAAACGACGGTCTACTACAATACGGAACGATTGTCACGAAACGCGACGATAAGACCAAAAAGAAAATCGGTGAAGACTTTCAGGCAACTGGGAGTCTTTACTTTTCTTTCATGAATATCAACGCAAAGTATGATGTCTATAAGGTTGGCAGCATCCAATCTGTGGACATTAAAGTTAAATGCTATTACGCGCCAAACCTTACCAAGGCGCACAAGATATTACTGCGAGGACAGGTCTATGAAGTCGAACAACTCGATGCAGACCGAGAACGCAAGTATCTGTATCTGTACCTAAGGAAGGTAGGTGAATGGGATGGCAACCATCTTATCCAAGCAACTGAACATAGCTAGGATTGTGGAAGAACTAGAAAAGACTGGGTTTCCGGTGTTCGGTATCGACATCAGTCGCGACGAAGTAGCGAACAATAAGTCGTTCATCGTCTATTACGACAAGGGCGATATCAAACCAACAGACACAAGGAACCAGTACAAGATGGACTTTACGGTTATGTTTGTAAGCCGTATCGATGAATCTATTGATGAGATTGAAGTTATTGAATCCCTGCGATTGTGTGGGCTGATATTCAGAGAAACCAATCACGAAGAAGGTCGTTACCTTAACACAGACGATACCGCTAAAGCAGTTACGTTTAAGTTCCATCAAATCATCAGAATCGACAGGTGATGAGCTATGGCTAAGTTCACGGTCGATATTGAATCGTCTCAGCGTCTAGCAGATGCAATGGCGAAGATTCCAGATAAGTCCGAGCGTTTGATAAATGAGGTCCTTAAATCAAAGGGGTCTAAGGAAGTCATGGAATCAATCATTGGGTTTATGCCAGAAAGCGAACGGAAGAAGGCACACGCCAAGGACTCTAATCCATTGAAGGCGAAGTTGTTTAACCTTGGATTCGACATTCAATCCAAGGCGCCTTTTGGTTACCTAGTGTTCCCTAACGATGGGCGGGGTAAACATAATCCACACGCTAGAGAGTTCTTTGAAAAAGGGCTTGAGGACCGCAAGGAATCTATCATGGATGCAATGCTTGACGCATTGATTAAGGCAAGTCAAGAAGCACTTGCCGGTTAATTACAAAGGAGTGAATTAAATGGAATTGACTGAACAATTCGACAATTATGAAATCACGAATGGTATGTTTCGTCAGATGAAAGCCGGGCAACTGCAAGCAGCGGAAAAACTAGGCTGTACCGGTACAATCACCGTTGAAGCTGAAACCAAGAAAGTAACCAAAAAATGCGAGGGCAAAACCGCCAAGGAAAAAACCATCGTAGAAAAATTGAACTGTACCTTCAAAGGTCACATGCCAGTTGGTATCCTGCGCAAGGTGTACGGTTTGACTGATGCTGACTTGAAGAAAGGCGTTACCGGGTATAGCCGGAACTCTGTGGGGGCATCCGGTGCGTTGACATTTGATGTGTACGACTTGGGTCGCGAGAACCACAAGCTTGTGGCTTTCCCTAACATTACCTTTACAGACGGTTTGAAATTCACCATTGAAAATGGTAAGGAAGAAATCGCTGAAATCGAAGTGGCGTTCAGTGCCTTATTTGACGCTAACGGTTACTGCTACTACGAAGCATTAGCTAAGGAAGGTCAGACTGACTTGGAAGAAACTGTCAAGACCGGTTGGAACTCAACCTTCACACCAGAATTGGTAAAGCAGTAACAGGAGAGGAGTAACTTTTGATGAATGATTTGATCACATCGTTTAACGGAACGGACGGTAACGAGTATAAAATCGATACCCGCATCTCTATCGGCACTCTAAGAAAGGCACAACAGGACGGGCACTTGAAGAAGGACTTACTTACTCAAATGTTGAAACGGTCCGTAAAACAAGATTCGGTGGATGTAGACGATATGGTAGGTGCAGCATACGTTGCATATTCTAACGCAGGTGGCAAGATGCCATATAGCGAGTTCTTAGAGATCCTACCGCTTGATTTCGAAATCTTGGGTAACATCTTTGCCCAAATGGTAACGGGCGGAAAGCCAGTTGACGTATCGGCTTACCGCAAGGAAATCGAGAAGAATACAAAAAAGCCAAATCATCATCATCAAAAAAGATTCCAAAACTAACATTCGAAATGATGGGCGTAGATGACTTTATATGTCACTACGCCTTTTTTTTTGGACTAGGAGTCGATTTGGTGATGACATTTCCTATCCACGATGTCGTGGAAATGGGGCTGACAAAAGTCACCATCGACGCGTGGAAGAACAGTGAATGAGAATGATAAATATAAAAATAAGGGGGTGAATCTATGGCAGAGAATGAAGTAAAAGTCACGTATAAAGCCGTCAATGCCGAGTTCAATTCTGGCATCCAATCCATGAACCAAGCGATTACATCGCTTAATAAAGAGTTTGGGGTCCAGAAAGAACAGATGAAACTGACGGCTAGCAGTAGCGAAAAGTATGAGGCTGAGTTAGCTAAGCTGAACAAAGAGCATGAGATTGCAGTTCAGAAAACGAAGCTAACCGCTGAAGCTTACGAAAATGCAAAGCGTCTCATGGGCGAGAACTCGAAAGAGGCTCAACAGTGGGGAAACAAACTGTTGGATGCCGAACGTAATGAAGCACGTTTAGGCAATGCTATTACTGTGGCCAACGGTAAGCTGGCAGAAAGCAAAGCGTCTATGAGCGAGACAGCACAAGCAAGCGAACGTAACAAGCAAGCTATTGCTGATCTCGAAGCAGAGCAACGCAAACTTGGAGCCGAGAGCCAAAAGCTGAATAGCGAATTGAAGCTAGAACAGTCCGCACTATCGTCTAGTGCGAGTGAAGCCGAAAAACTTGAGTCTGCTAAAAAAGGTTTGACTAAGCAATCCGAACTGGTTGGCCGTCAAATTGAGAACCTGGAGAAGCAACTGGATCTAACCAAGAAAGAATACGGTGAGAACTCCGAAGAAGCTTTGAAGTTAGAGTCGGCATTGAACCAAGCCAAGACTTCGTTTAATACCATCAACAACGAGATGGATAATCTTGGCAAGTCTGGTAAGACAGCCGGCGAAGGAATGGACCAAGTTAACAACACGCTTAAAGCCGAGTTGCTACTTAACTTTAGCGAAAAGTTAGCGGATGTCAGTCAAAAGCTGATTGACATAGGACGTAATGCTCTCGAGGCGTTTAAGCAGGTCGATGAAGGTTTAGATACCGTGGCCACCAAGACGGGGGCTAGCGGTGAAGCTTTAGGCGCTATGCAAGACATTGCCAAAGAAATCGCTACGACCGTACCGACTGACTTCAAGACTGCTGGTTCAGCGGTCGGTGAAGTGAATACCCAGTTCAAACTGACCGGCGATAACCTTAAAGAAGCATCCGAACAGATTATCAAATTTGCTGAGATCAATGGTTCGGATGTCACGAACTCAACCATCAACGCCAAGCGAGCGCTTGAGTCCTACGGCCTATCTGTGGACTACCTTGGAGAAACCTTGGACGAGGTAACTTATATCTCTCAAAATACAGGTGTATCGGTAGATACGATTTTCCAAAAGGCCACACAGTTGGCACCACAGATTAAGTCGTTGGGCCTGTCGTTTGACGAGGGCGCTTCACTTGTTGGTAAGTTCGAGCAGAACGGTCTTGATTCAAGTGCGGTCCTAGGTAAGATGACCAAGGCGGCCGCAACTTTTGCTAAAAAGGGCCTCACCATGAAGGAAGGCCTTGCGCAGACGGTCGAGAAGATTAAGAACGCCACAACCGAAACTGAAGCTCTGAACGCAGCAAACGAAGTCTTTGGTAACAAGGGCGGTCAGCTAATCGTGGACGCTATTCAACGTGGGGCGTTGAGTTTCGAAGATTTAGGCGAGGCAGCATCCAAAGCAACTGACACTGTATCCGAAACTTACGACCGAACGATTGACCCTATCGACCGATTTAAGGTGGCGCAGAACAATGTGACACTTGCCATGAGTGCAGTAGGGGATGCTATCGCAGCGACTTTTGCACCTGCTATGGAAGGCCTAAGCAACATCATAAAAGGCATTGGCCAGTGGTTTGAAAAACTACCTGGGCCAGTAAAACAGTTCGCTGTCACACTCGGCGGAGTGCTGACCGTAGCCGGTGTGATTGCACCGATATTCTTATCGTTAAAATTTCTGCTAGGTGCTTTAGGTGCTACCTTGAGTGGTGTAATAGCAGCGGCCGCACCAATCATCGCGACGATTGCAGGTATCGCAGCCGCAATAGCCGGACTGGTCGTAATCGTAAAATGGTTGTGGGAGAATAATGAAGGTTTCCGAGAAGGCGTGATTGCTATCTGGGAAGGACTGCAAGAGTTCTTTTCAGCCACGATTCAAGCAATCTCTGATGTTATTCAAGAGGTTTGGAGTTTCCTTACGCAATGGTGGGAAGAAAACCAAGAGACGATTGTCTCAACCGCCACAACCGTGTGGGAAGGTGTGTCAAGCGTTGTGCAGACAGTGATACAAGCTATCTCTGATTTGGTTACATCAGTCTTTGGCACGGTCATTCAGTGGTGGAATGATAACCACGCTCTGATTGCTCAGACCACTCAAACGATTTGGACCACTATCCAGAACGTTTGGAACGGTATCGTGACCACGATTCAATCTGCTATGGCGGTTCTGATGCCATATATGCAAGCATCATGGAACACCATCAGTTCGATTGTATCGACTGTGTGGGGAGTTATCAGCGGTTTGGTAAGCACAGCGGTTAACACTATCCTAGGCACAATCAAGGCCGTTATGCAACTCATTAACGGTGACTGGTCTGGCGCGTGGAATACGATTAAGTCAACCATATCCACAGCGTGGTCTAGCATTCAAACGACAGTATCGACTGCAATCAACGCAGTATCAACAACATTTTCTAATGTGTTAACCGGTGTTAAGACCACCGCTACTAATATCTGGGAAGGTATTAAAACGGTGTTTACTAACGCGCTGAACGCATTGAAGAATATGTTTAACTTTAGTTGGTCCTTGCCAAGTATCCCACTTCCACACTTCAGCATCACAGGTAAGTTCAGTCTGAATCCGCCATCTATCCCACATATCGGGGTCGAATGGTATGCCAAGGGTGGTATCATGCGTAATCCTACGCTATTCGGGCGGAACGGTGGCAATGCCATGATTGGTGGCGAAGCAGGACCAGAAGCTATCTTGCCACTGAATCCGCATGTATTAAGCCAGATTGGGCGAGGAATCGCAGAGGCTAGTCAGTTAGTCAATAACAGTTACGGTGGTAACACGGTTAATATCACAGCTAATGTAGCGAGTGATTATGATGTATACCGCATGATTGATATCATTGACGACCAGCTAGGCGACCACAGAATGCATATCGCTAGAGGGACAGGGGGTTAATAAATGTTAGATGTACTATTTGATGACTTAAAATTAAGCGACTATGGTATCTGTTTGATTGAACGCCCTGTCATTCCTGTGGCGGTAAGAGATGTTAAACACTATGACGGTATCGATAGTCGAGACGGTAGTCTAACAGAGCTTGGCGGTTTTAAGGACCGCCTTTTTAAGTTAGACTGCAACCTCTTAGAAGACCTGCCAATCAAGCCTTTGATTCGCAGATTCCGTGGGGCGCTCTTGTCTAAGCGTCTACCTAAACTGGTACTGACAGATGACCCAGAGTTCTACTATATCGTCAAAGATATTAAGATGGGCAACGTTGAAAATGAGTATTATCTCAAAGGTAGTTTTACGATTGCAGTAACGCTAGACCCGTTCGACTACAGTAAAAACAAAGTAGTCAAGGAGAAGGACCCAGGTAACGCTAACGTGATAAACGTTACCAATAGTGGTACATACCACGCGCTGCCAATCATCACTGTAGCCGGTACTGGAGAAATCACCATTCGGACAAATAACAACAATCCAATCACTCTAAGCGATATGAATGGCAAGGTTGTTATCGACTGTGAAGCTAAGCATTACTATGATCCCGAACGAGACAGTGGACGCAACGTAAAACTGTATACTAAGAAGTTTCCGGTGTTAGAGCCTGGCGCAAACAAGCTACAAGCAAGTGGCAACGTGACAGAGTTTAAGGTTGAATTTAAGGAGCGGTGGCTATGATTTCAGTATTTCCATCTGATGCTACGAATGACAAGAACTCGTTGCAAGCGACCGGCTATCCTATCTTAGACAACTGGTGCACATCAGCAGAGTTAAACATGACACTAAATGGTGAACAGTATGTATCGTTCTCTATTCCAATCAAGGCAGAAGGTATCAAACGAGAACTCTTGCCTGCTGAAATGGACATTATCAAAATCATTGATAACGAAGACGAGTTCGATTACTACCGTATCAAGAAAATCAAGCGTAAGGGTGGTCTGCTAGACTACCACGCCGAACACATCAGTTACGACCTCATTAGCAACATTATCGAGGATATTAACATTGTTCGTCTGACCGGTCGTGAGGCGATGGCCAGAATCCAAACCGGAACGCAGTACAAGCATCCGTTCGAGATGTCCAGTGATATATCCGAATTACGGAACATGCGCATCGTTCGCATGAATCCTATCCAAGCTATCCTGGCAAGCAACAAGGACAATAGTTTCGTCAATCGTTTCGGTGGTGAGCTGAAGCGTAGACGATTCAGTCTGACGATGAACCAACGCATAGGCTCGGACCTGAGCGATTCGATACGGTCCGGTAAGAATCTAACAGGGTTCGAGTCCGAGTTAGATTTCGACTCTGTGGCCACCCGCATCTTGCCCAAGGCTAAGAACGGGGTCATGTTACCAGAGAAGTACGTGGACAGCCCGATTATCAATAATTATCCATTCCCTAGAATCAAGGAAATCAGCTATCCTGTGGAGTTTGAAGGCGAGTTCGATAAATTATCCGAGGACGAGAAGAAACGCGTCTACGAGGAGCTAATAGCGTCTGCTAAGCGCGATTTTGCAAACGGGATTGATAGACCGAAAGCGACCTACAAGGTACAGTTCGTCCAGTTGGAACGAACCGAGGAGTATAAGAATTACAAAGCTCTTGAGAACGTGAAGCTAGGCGATAAGCTGACCGTCCACGAAGAAACGTATGACATCGAAATCAGTGCGCGAGTCGTGAAGATTAAATACGACCTACTAAATCGTAAGTACCTAAGCGTGACACTTGGTAGTTACAAGAATGGTATTGTCCAATCCACGATGAAGACCGAGTATAGCGCCCAGTCTAAAATCGAGGAAATCGCACGACAAGCTAACGTGATGATGAAGTCGATTGACGGCAAAAGCACTAACCACTTCGGTCCAGACCAACCTGCCACAGCAGATGAGAATGACCTGTGGGTAAAGCGTGTTGGGGACCGTATCACGATGTACCAGTTCCAACGTGTAGACGGTCGTTTGCAGTGGGTGGACATTGGCGGTGACGATAATAACCGAGAGGTCATTAAACGACTGGAAGAGTTGGATGCACAAGCCAAGTCGCTAGGCACTCGATTGGACAATCTAAACTTGCCATCTGGACTATCGTTAGAAGAGATGGCTGCCAAGATTGAAAAGCTAACCGAGCAAAGCAACGTGACGATTAAGGCGGTCGGTAACGACGCTAACATGATTTACACCGAGAACCGCATACAAGAGGAAGTGGTGACGAAAAACGGTGTAACCGTAACGGTCGAAGATGAGCGTCTTGTATTACGGCATAACGGTAGTGGTCACACGCCTGGTGAGCAGTATAATGTGTCGTTTGAAATGGAAGAAACAGAGCGACCATACAACACACTGGCGGTGGCCAACAGAGACGGTAAGCCATTCAACTACGTGGCGGTTCCGTCTAATGCGCACTATTTGCAGAAAGCCGGAACGAGTGCGGACGGTTCGACGCAACGGTCTACACGAGTCTATCACGATACCTACACACTGACAGTACGAGCGGACGGCTATTATCCAATGGTCGTGAGCGTGAAGGTTAAGGAAGAGGTAAGTAAAGAAACGCTTGTCAGCATCGGTCTGATTGCAATGCAAGCAAGCGTGAATAGCATCATCGACGGATTAAAGAATAAACTGACTGTCACAAACGGTGATGCAGGTTATGTCGGTTTAGCTATGACAAATGTAAATGAAAGGTGGGTGCAACAAATCTAATGGCAATTCCTAAATTAAAAGTCACTAAACGAGGTGCTAGAGAGTTATCTGGTCCTGGTGAGGTGATTATTACTAAGGTTGGATTTGGTCATAACTATGAAACTGATATGGAGAGGGCGTCTATTAGTGGCGTCACAAGTATCGCCTCATTCCAGCCAACCGTGACTCAAGAAGGTGACTATCAGATTATTGATGTGACCTTTGATAACGAGAATACAGGCAAGGCTCAGTATTCAAACACCTTTATCAAAACCATCGCGATTATTGCCAAGAAAGGTGCTAGTGGTGAGGAGTTCATTCTATACGGTGGGTCTGATTTACAGGGGGTACACGTACAACCGAATAGCTTTGGTGCGCCACATCAGCTACTCCAATTCGTATTCAAAGTAAGACTCAGTGGTGATGCCAACATCACCGTACAAGCAAGCGAGTTACCTGGTTTGGCCACTGCTGATTCGGTGAATCGGGTGAGTGAGACTTTAGGGAAGTTGAAGAGTGATAGCCCTGAAGAATTAGCTAAAGCACTAAATGTAACTAGTGTAGCTGACTTGATGGGTACATTAGTTACCGAGGCTCCACTTGATTTAGATAACCTTGCTACTCCAGGGATGTACTTTTTTAATGATAAACACAAAGCTACGACAAAAGGGATAAATTCTAATTTTGGTTTCTTGATTGTGGCATCTAACAAGAAAGGTGCTCTAGGAACATCTGGGCACTTTACTTGGCAAGTGTTCATTACAACTTCAGGCAATGCCTTTATTCGCTACCGGATAAATACCAATCAATGGATGGTATCAGCAATCGCTAACGGTACTTACTTTACTAGTTTGCTAAGTAGGCTTGGATTAGACGAGTGGGCGGCTAGTATTAAACTCAAGGAATGTCCGTCTGGGAGTGACCTTGGAGCATTTATATCCAGTCGCGACATACCAGTAGGACTTAATATTATCCGGGACCACAACGCTCCGGTTAAAGATGTGTTTGTGTGGAAAATAAATGGAACTATTGCAAAAATGTTTTCTCCAGGTCCTAACGGTTCGTTCTTAGTTAACTCAATCGACAACGGTCGTATCGGCACCTGGCGCGACCTATCGCAACCACTAGCTCCGCTAGTTTCAACCGGTCAGTTTGCAACATACCTACGGTCTAACGCAGTTCCGGTAGGTAGCGTCCCGGTAAAAGATTCTACGACAGGTGCTTTCGGTACAGTAACAAAGATTGACAACAACAATGTATTTTTCACAGGCGCAATGCGCAAGCAAGGTAAGACTTACCAGGTAGCGTTCGCTATCGTGGATGGTATCGTACCTAGCGCGTTTACTGAGTGGGCCCTCACGTAAGGTGGCGATTAGATGACAATTAAGATTCAGCATAACAACAAAGAACCGGTGTTACTAGAACCGGTCAATGGTCGGTATGTGTTTCCGTACACTGCCGAGACTTCTAAGGACACTGTCACTATCCACAACATGAGCCACGATGATATCCGGGTGGACAACAAGCTGATTCGACTTATGCTACGCCATGGTACGATACCAGGTCAGTATGTACCGAACGAGTCTGAAGCCAGTCGAGTGCAAAATATCTGGTCTAACTTGCAGAAGGTTCAGCAGTTCATGGAAGACAGAGAGCATGGCCTTCAAGCGTTGATAACCACATCGGTGAATGGGGTCCTCGAACAGTTCGTGGATAGCAAAGGCAATCTACAAACGGACATCGCGACGGTTGCTGGTAAGATTTTAGCCAGAGTTAAATCGGACACATCCGAATCTGTCAGAGAACAGTTGCCAGGTCTAATCAGAGACAGTGTGACGACCGAGCATTTTAAGTCGGTTGTTCAGCAGTCTGGCGATGACATCATATCCGCCATCCAAGATAAGGGTGGTGGCGTGGTGAGCGCCATTAACCAATCGCCAGACGGGGTGCAGGTCAAAGGTAAACTCATATCGCTGGATGGGGAAACGAAGATGACAAACGCGTTCGCTAAGACGCTTGTCACCGAGAAACTAACATCATCTGATGTTAAATCGTTCGCGTCTACTTTCGCATCCAGTTTTATTGGTGGTTTGACGGCCGATACCGTAGCGACAAGAGAGTTACAAGCAAAGCTGATTCAGACCGACGTGCTGAGAGCCTACAAGGGCTATGTCGGTGGTTTCCAGATTGGTGTCCACGAGAAAGGGGACCAACGGTCCAACTATCTAACCGGCGCCAACTCGTTTAACGTTGGGATGAACGACGGTATGGGTTGGTATTATAACGCTGCACTCTGGGTTAACTGGGGGAATGACTGGAATAGAATTGGCGATAAAGCGTGGTATGTTAACAACTATGGCGAAATGTTTTGCCGTAATAAGGCGGAGTTTAGTGGTGGTATTGAAATGCATAGTGATATCACACTGTGGGATAATGCATCGCTTAGAAAGCGTGAAGTATTACCTGGCGGTGGGTATCGCTATGACGTACCTGTCTGGTCCTTGGATTTTGTAAAATTCAAAAACCAAATCGAAAAACAATCCGACCGTAAACTTAAGACTAACATCAAACCGACCGATGTATCGGCAGTCGATTTAATAAACCGGTTAGACCTCATGCAATATGACTGGAAATCAGACGGTAGTCATGAGCGAATCGGGTTGATTGCTCAAGAGTTGCGTGAGGTACTGCCAGAACTTACCACGGAATATGATGATGCGTTGCGGATCAAATACATCGACTTTATTCCGTACCTGCTGAAAGCAATCCAAGAACTATCATCGAAAGAGGTGCAAGATGCAAGAATTGCCTACACAAGCTGATTTCTTAGCGCAAGAGGTCGCTAAGCTAGTTAAACAGAACGCCGATTTGCAGGTGGCATTATACACCGCCTATGCGAGAATCGAGCAACTAGAGCGAGAGAAAGGAGACGATGCCGATGCTTTACGAAGTCAAGGAGAAAACAGCGATTGAGCTTAAACCAGGCGAAGTCCAAACACGATGCTTAATCCAACGGTTGGACCCACTAAAATACCTAGCGTGGAATCTGCCTGGCGATTGGTCTAATCGAACTGACGAGGAAATCGTGAACGAGATTCTTGAGCTAGACTATCGCCTATCCTATGGCAATCGCGCCGAGGAAGAGGAGCGCAAACGCGTAAACACATTGCTGAAGGGATATGAGCAACAGCTCAAAGAGTCCAACGAATTGGTCGATGAGACGCGCAAGACTGTGGGCGGTGTATCTACCCACATGCCATTACTACAGGCCGATGTTGATTTGCTATATGATGTCATTCCTGGCATTGCAAAACTGGTCGGCTATCAACTGCCGGAAGAGTTCGAGACAGAGGAAGAGAGCGAATCTTCCGGCCACGAACCGGAAGGACACACTGACACAGACGAGAAAGGAGATGAGCATCATGGGACTACTGAAGAAGCTAATCCCGTGGGAGATTCGGAAACCGGTCATGCTAGCGAAGGGGGTGAGACACATGCGGTACAAAATTAACATGTACGATGCTTGGTTCGTTGCTAAGTGTATCTACGATGGCGTTATGAAACTTGAAGAAGTGCCTAAACGGGCGAAGAAGTTTCGCGAAGCCGTCGTATCGTTCTTAGAGCGGATGAACGCAGGGGAAGAAGTCGAAGCACCGAACTAAACCACAAAGAGCGTCTAATTATGGACGCTCTTTTCTTTTAAGGAAAGGGGGAAAGGTATGCCTGGGAGCACAAGCATCAGCTCTGAGGTGTTAGGATACATCATTGGCGTGCTAATTCCGGTTGCGGGTCTGTATCTGAACAACAAGAGCAAAATCACAGAACAGGAACACCGCATGACGATGATAGAAGCCGGACAGAATTACATCCAAAAACTATCAGAGCAAAATAGCCGTAGACTTGATGAGCACGATGAGCAAAACAAAATAACCTATCAGCTAGTCGAGCAAATCAAAGCAATGAAGGAAGACTTGATTGAAATCAAGCAGAAGTTAAAATAGAAAGGAAAAATAATCATGAACATTAACTGGAAAGTAAGATTTAACAAAAAGAACGTAGCGTTCTTGGCACGTTTCGCTATTGCGATTCTAATGCCTGTATTGGCTTATCAAAACCTCAAGCTAGAGGACTTAACAACTTTCGACACACTCGGCAAGTTAGTCGTTGCTTTGATTAGCAACCCTTACTTAATTGGGTTGACATTTGTCAATGCGTTTAACCTTATCCCGGATCCAACGACAGCCGGGCTAGGAGACAGTGCTCAAGCGTTGACTTATGAGGCTCCGAAGGAGGGGTAACGATGAGCAACAGCTTTATTGAGCAAATCGCGCCATTAGTCCAAAAATATTCGTCTAAGATTTTTAACAGCATCACGATTGCCCAGGCATGCCTTGAGTCTGCCTGGGGCCAATCTGACTTGGCGCGAGGCGGAAATAACTTATTTGGTATCAAGGCAAGCGCGCCTTGGACAGGGCCAGTATTCAATAAGGATAGCCTGGAGGAGCGGTCTGGTGTACTTAAGCCTGAGAACTCCGACTTTCGTTCTTATGCCACAATCGAGGAATCTATCGCGGATCATGCTAGCTTTTTTGAGAGTACTCCGTACCGTAAAGAGTACTATGCCAAAGCCCTCAATGCGACGACGCCAGAGGAGCAAGCGCGCGCTCTTACAGGCACTTACGCCACCGATTCGCGCTATGGCGACAAGCTCATTAAATTTATCAACGATTACGACCTTAAGCAATACGACGAGGAAAAGCCGGCCGTTGCGCCACAGGTTCAAGGAGGTTATACAACTATGCCAACAATTCTATTTGTAGCCGGCCATGGCGAAAAGCCAGACGGTACTTTTGACACAGGGGCCACGGGCTATATTGCACGAGGCGAGCACAAATACATGGAAGATATCTTCTTTCCGGCCATCAAGCGCCACTTGCCAAGCGGTGCTAATGTAGCGTTCTTTTCCGCGCATGACTGTTATTCTTATGGCGATATCGCAAACCAAGCGGCTAAATATGGCTCTGATACAATCGTTATTGAGTGCCATTATGACGCGGCTAATAGCAGCAGTGCGACCGGCGGACATGTCATTGTCTACAAGGGCTTTGACCCAGACGAGTATGACATTAAGTTGCGCGACGCATTGGCCGAAACTATCGGCGTCTTTCCTTACAACCACAAGGGATACAAAGGTATCTCCGGACGTGACGACTTGGCTAATGCTAACCGGACCGCTAACTCTGGCACTAACTGGCGCCTAATCGAGCTCGGCTTCGGTACTAACCCAGACGACGCGGATTACATGATGAACCATGCGGACGAGTTGGCCGGCGCTATCGTTAAGCACTTGCTCGGCTCTGCTACTCCAACTGCAGAAAAGCAACCAACCGGCTGGATCAGTAAAATCGAAAACGGCATTAAGCGTTGGTGGTTTCGGAATGAGGACGGCAGTTACAAAAAGTCCGAGTGGTACGAGGAATATGGCAACGACTATTACTTTGACGAGGAAGGTTGGGCCGCTCAAGACGGAGTTAAGGAAATCAAAGGTAAGAAGTACCACTTCAAACCTAACTGCGTAATGTCAACTGGCTGGGTTGAAATCGACGGAAAATGGTATCACTTCAACCGTCGTGATGGTTACATGGAAACTAAGACCACAGTTGAAGGTAAGGATGGTAGACTATACTATCTTACTGAAGACGGGTCTATGCTATCCAACACCGATGTAAAAGTCGCCGAGGACGGTTCTCTTATCGAGTCCACGACCGGCAAGCCAATCGGCACAATGTAGGTCTGTTAAAATAGACCAAACAAAATAAGTCCGGAAAACCGGACTCTTTTTATGACATACCCCCTGGGCATATTGCCTGGGGGTTATTTTTTTAACGCAAATGGTCGTTTTTGAGTTGAAGCCGTGTGCTATTTTTGTTATTATGGACAAAACGAAACAAAATGATACCATTGGTATCCATATGTGATAATTGGAGGAAGCATCATGCTTGGCAAAATTTTCTTGTGTAAAGATGCAAATACCCAGAATGCGGATATTTTAATTGTAAATCCTGTTGTGGTTCAGATGGTTCCCTTCGTTCCATCTACACCCTCCTTTAAAATCGTAGGCTGTATAGCAGTCGAAGATGCTAAAAAAACAGAGTATAGCATTCTAGTGGTTCTTAAGGATAGTAATGATAAGGTAGTAGGTAGTTTTGATGGTCAAGTAGTGAGTTCTGGTTCAGCAGACGAAATTGTTGAATGGAAGACAAATATTGTGTTCAACCTTTCGCTCGATGATACGCAAATATATAGCGAAGGCTTACATGTTTTCGAACTATACGTTGATGAACTTTTTGTTGATTCAACTAGTTTCTTAGTAATGTTAGATCGAGAACGTCAACAGTCCATGGAGGTGGGGTACCGTGAAGAATAAAGTTATTGGCACTTTGATATCATCAGTTTTAGCGACCAATACTACTCCAGCAGTTACTATTCAAGTCCCAAACACTCCTCATTCGGCATATAATTGGGAAGAATTAAAATTACCAAGTGGATTGTTATTCACTAACAAAAAAGCTCACGCCATAGAGGCAAACGTTTTTTCAATGAAAGATAGACTTAAAGATATTATTCATTCAATTTATGGCGATGATTTTAATGGTTATGCAATCGAACACTATCCAAACGACGAATCTGAGTATGTAAACATTTTCGATGAAAGTTTGACTTTCGAGGAAAACGAGACTAAGTTCGTTAGCCTAAAACGAGAACTACGAGAAAAAAAATTACCTTATACAGCTTTGATCGGTGGTTAGAATGTACCAGTGGGATAACAATTTAAAGGTCGCAGATTATCTCCTTAAATTAGCCGAAAAATCATCGGGTGATTCAGGATTAAAGGAAGGCGCTATAAGAGCTGCGATAGGGAGATTTTATTATGCTTGTTTCAAAGCTGCAGACGACATTGTTAAAGAAAGAATAGTGGCTGAAAAAGAAGACACTAAAGAGTGTAGTAGTAACGAGGACCAAGAAGAAAAGCCTAAACTCTATGGCTCACACGAAAATACTATCTACAATTTAACAAAATGTGAGAGTAGTAGTTATGATAAGGACAAAAGAAATGAAATCGCTGAGCACCTTAAAGAGTTAAAAGGATATCGGCAACAAGCTGATTATAATCAAAGTACTATTTTCAGCCCCAAAAGAGTTAGTTATATAGAAAGGCTTGCTATAAAAACAAGCAATGACCTAAAAACGTTCTAGACGCACGGCGATAGCTGGCGTCTTTTTTTAGCTTTCAAACCCTTTACCGAGGATTTTCACTAAAAATGCAAGCCATGTTCGCATGTGGCCTCGAAACGTTGATATATGCATATAATTCACCCATGGGGCATTCATGGGGCAGACTTACCTAGAGTGGGCAGCCGACCTATAATAATCTGACCCCATTTTGACCCCTGAAATTTAGAAAGAGGTCAGAATGGGGTCTTTTTTTGCGCAATATGAATAATAGGAATAACGTAAAATAGCCAATGCTATTTATTCGGCATTTATGGTATACTATAGGTAGATAAAGATGGGAAGGAGATGAGGCCATGCACGCTAAGATTAACGCAGAAGAAGTCTTACGACGTCTGAAGAATCAGACCATTAACTATGACAAGGTCTTACGCAAAATGATTGTTAAATGGGAGGCCCAGGAAGACAAGCCAACCATTCTCTTGCATTCTTGCTGTGCGCCTTGTTCGACTTCCACCCTAGAATTTCTCTGCCAGCACGCAGAGGTGACCATCTTCTTCTCTAACTCCAATATTCACCCTAAGTCTGAGTATAAGCGCCGGGCGCATGAGCAGAAGCGCTTCATAGATCAATTCAATGAACGGACTGGCCATCAGGCTGGCTTTATTGAAGATGAATACCGGCCAGAAGTCTTTACGCGTATGGTCATGTTCCATCAATTGGCAGAAGAGAAAGAAGGGGGCGAGCGTTGTTCGGCTTGCTTTAATATGCGGCTGGATCGGGTGGCTCAAGTGGCCCAAGAATTAGGCTATGACTACTTTGGTTCGGCTCTGACCCTATCCCCTAAGAAGAACAGTCAGCTCATTAATGAGTTGGGGCTAGAGGTCCAACAACTCTATGATGTTAACTACTTACCAAGTGACTTTAAGAAAAATAAAGGCTATGAGCGTTCCATCGTCATGTGCCGCGAATACGATGTCTATCGCCAGTGTTACTGTGGTTGTGTCTTTGCAGCCAAGCAACAAGGCGTGGACTTACGGGAGGTGAATAAGGAAGCCTTGGCTTATCTCAAGGATAAGCATGAGAATTGGGACAAGATTTCATTCCACTTTGGCAGGGGTGAGGCGAAGGAGGCCCAAGAAAACCATGATTAAGATATTTGGTGGCGTGGTGGATAACCACTTGCCGCGCGTGGAAACAGATCGCCTAGTCCTGCGCAAGCGGACCCTGGCGGATGCGGAAGACATGTTTGCTTATGCTCACTTGGATAGTGTGGCACAAGCGGCGGGTTTCCCGCGCATTCGGAGTCTAGAACAAGAAATTACCTACTTTACCCAAGTTTTTCCTCAAGAAATGAGTTATCGCAGGGTGCCGATTGGTTATGGCATTACCCTCAAGGGAATTGACCGAGTGATTGGCTCCATTGATTTTATTGATCGTCTGGGGCCAGATATCTTAGAGATTGGCTATGTCCTGCATCCTACTTATTGGGGACGAGGCATTGCGCCGGAAGCAGTTTCAGCCTTTATCGAGGTGGCTTTTGGCCTACTGGATCTCTACAAATTAGAGGCATCCTGTTATAGCAGTAATGAACAGAGTCAGTCAGTCTTACGCAAATGTGGCTTTTCCCTAGAAGCTTGTTTGCGGGGTAGACACCAGTTGGATGATAACCGCATCGATGACTTACGTTATGGGTTACTCAAATCAGACTGGGCTCGTCGGCGCGAGCGCAGTTCTTATGCATAAGCTAAAATGGAACCGGTACTGTATAGTGCTAGAGTACTAGCCAGGAAAACAGGGTCAGAGTGCAAGCTCTGGCCTTGTTTTTGTCTATCGAGCTAGGAAAATGGCAAGCGCTTGTCGATAGCCCTCCTCATTGCGTATAATAGAAGTAATCAGCAACTTATATTAGCTTAACAAGCACCATTTTTTCGTCACTCGCTAAAGGAGGTAATGCTATGACCACTCAGCCCCTCACTCTGGCCTATATCGGCAATGGCAAGAGTACCAACCGCTATCATTTGCCCTTTGTCGACCAACTGACCCATTTGTTTCGGGTTAAAAGCATCTATGTCCGGCACTTTAATTTTGCTTGGCCAAAACGCCCAGAAATCCAATATAGTCAGGACTTAGCAGCTATTTTAGCAGACCCTGAAGTGGACTTAGTGGTCATCACGACGCCCTTGGACTCCCACTATGACTATATTAAACAGGCCCTCCTTGCAGGTAAACACGTTTTGTGTGAGAAGCCTTTTTTAGCGACTGCCCAAGAGGCGTGCGAGCTCTTTGACTTGGCGGAAGCATTAGGCCTGCACCTAGAGTGCTATCAAAATCGCCGCTATGATTCGGACTACCTCACTAGCCTGGCGGTCATCGAGTCGGGCAAGTTGGGTGATTTGCTGGAGGTCGAGATGCACTTTGATTACTATCGGCCAGAAGTTCCGCAAGGACAGGAAACCTTTACTCTCAATTCGAGTTTTCTCTACAGCCATGCCTGCCATACCTTAGACCAAGTGATTGCCTACTTTGGCCGGCCTGACCGGGTGAACTACGATGTTCGATCTCTTTTAGGCCCCAAACGGATGAATGACTACTTCGACCTGGACCTCTATTATGGTTCCCTCAAGGTTTCTGTTAAATCCTCCTACTTCCGCCTAGAAGAACGGCCTTCCTTCCAACTTTATGGCAGTAAGGGCTCCTTTATCAAGGCTAGCAAGGACCGCCAGGAGGAAGACCTCAAGGCCTTCTATATGCCAGACCAGCCTGATTTTGGTTTGGATAGGCCAGAGCACTATGGCATTCTGTCTAGCCTCGATCAAGAGGGGCGCCTAGTCCGACAAGCCATCCAGAGCCAAAGGGGCGATTATGGCCGCGTCTATCAGGCTCTCTATGCCACACTCAGAGAAGGCGCCCCCCGTCGCGTTCAACCGCAAGAGACCTTGCTTCAGCTAGAAATATTAGAAGCCGGTATCGCCAGTCTGAAGGCCAGTTGGCAAGTAGCACCTTAGTATTCAGCCAGTAACTTAATTTTAAGAAAAGGAGTTGTCGCCCATGGCCAACTTTATCTGGGACCTGGACGGGACCCTCATTAATTCCTATCCCCATACCCTAGAGGCGCTAGCCGAAACCTATCAAGCCTTGGGTCTCAGCTTTGACCGAGAGGCAGTGGCGACCTACATAATCGATTATTCTATCCGCGACCTCATCGCTAATCTAGTGGCTTCTGGCCAGGTGGATCGCGACCCTTTTGTGGCTAGACTCAAACAAGCGACTGCTGCTCGGGACGGACAGATTGGTCCCATGGAAGGGGCAGATGTCACGCTAGCTGGCTTGAAGCAAGCGGGCCATCGCCACTTTGTCTACACCCATAAGGACAAGGCTGCCTTCCAAGTTTTGGAACGATTGGGGTGGTCTGACTATTTCGATGAAGTCATTACCATTGAAGCAGGATTTAAGCGCAAGCCTGATCCTCAAGGGGCGCATTACCTCTTAGCTAAATATCAATTGGATCCGGCTCAAACCTACTATGTCGGTGACCGCGACCTAGATATTGAGTGCGCGCTGGCTGCTGGTGTGGGAAGCATTAACTTTATCGGCGCAGAGACTGGTCAGCAACGCGTCATGACGCGGTTAGAAGATATTCTAGATTGGTTTGTGCCTCATGATGGCCCCGTCACACCGCAATTTCAAGCTAAGTTAGCGGCATGTTTGTCAGCTCACTTAACACCCTTGGACCATCTTTCGCTGAATGCAGTTTTCCGGGCCGACTTGCCTCAGTACCAACGGCGCTATTTCGTCAAGGTGTATGCGGAAGCAGACAAGTTTAATCGGGATAAGCTAGGTCTTCTGGCAATCTGGCCTGATTGGTATGTTGCGGATTTGGTCTTAGAAGGGCGCCATGTTCTCATTCAAAACTGGCAGGAACTAGACCCAGTGGTGGCGCCAAGCCTTGAAGATTTAGGTAAGCTAGGGGAGCTCCTAGCCAAAACGCATTTGAAGCTAGCGCCTTTAGCTGATCACTTGCGGCGTCAACCGCCGCTCAGTCAGCAAGTGAAGAGCTGGCACCAGGATTTACTAGGTAGCTCTGAAGCGGCAAGGCTAGCGCCCCTCTATGCTTTTTTCCAAGCTCGCTTTGACCAAATCGATGCGGAGTATGCCAGTCTTCCGCAAGCGGTTCTGCATGGGGACTACTCCTGGCGTAACCTCAAACGTAGGGGGGATGAGTGGGCGGTCATTGACTTTGAGCGCCTTGTGGTCGATATTCCCTGGCGTGAATTAGGTAAGCTTTGGTTACGTGAAGTCAAGTCGACAGAAGAACGCCAAGCCTTTCTAGCAGGCTACCGCAAGATTCTGCCCCTGCAAGAACCAAGCTCCCTGCTAGATGCCTGTCTCTCCTTCCAATTGGCCCAAGGCATCTACCGTTATGTTCTCAAGGTCGATGACCGAGAGTTCCGTCAGATGGCGGATGGGGTGATTGAGGATGTGAAAGCCTGGTGTGTGACCCAAGGATTGGATATGAGTAATTAATTTTTTTTACCACAGTCCCTCAATTTTTTGCTATAATATTCACTAGAAGAGGTGATGGTATGCGTAGGAGATTTCAAGAATTTGCGGCTCGCCGTAATAAGACACGCTATGTCTTAGCGGGGCTCTTAGTCGGGGGGCTAGTGGGGTGTATTGTGTCGGCTTTCCGCTTCATGATAGGTGCTGTCCTGTCATGGATTGTGTCCGCCTATCAGGCCATGCAGGTTAATCCTTGGCTGATTTTGCCTTATATTGCAGGGACCCTAGTCCTAGGCTATGTTCTAGGCCTAATTGTTCGGAGTGAACCCTATATCAAGGGCAGCGGGATTCCGCAGGTAGAACTCCAACTTCAAGGGCATCTAAGCCTTAACTGGTGGTCTATTCTCTGGAAGAAATTTGTGGCAGGCGGTATTGCTATTGGGTCAGGACTCTTCCTAGGCCGTGAAGGTCCCTCCATTCAATTGGGATCAGCAGTTGGTCAAGGGGTCGCCAAGGTAACCAAGAGCAATCGCGTCCAAGAAAATATTCTGATTTCTAGTGGAGCAGGGGCCGGTCTAGCAACGGCTTTTAATGCGCCCATTGCGGGCTTGCTTTTTGTTTTGGAGGAGATTCACCATAGCTTCAGCCCGACAGTCGCTTTAACGACTTTGACAGCAACGGTGACGGCTAACTTTATCTCCCTACATGTTTTTGGTAATCAGCCGGCACTTGATTTAGGCAATCACCTTAAGTTTCCTGTTGCCTACTACGGTTATTTGGTGGTGCTAGGCCTTTTATTAGCAGTTTTCGGTTGGTGCTATCAACGTGTGACCTTCGCCTTGCCACGGCTTTATGCTAAGTTAGTGCCTTGGGTTAAACCACCTTTTTATGGCATTGTGGCTGGCTTGCTTATCATTCCAATTGGATTGGTGGCACCCCACATTCTAGGCGGGGGTGGTGAGTTGATTTTAGAATTAGCTCACACTAAGACGCCGCTCTTAGTCCTAGCCCTTATTCTCCTAGTGCGTTTTGTATTTTCCATGGTTTCCTATGGGACTGGCCTGCCGGGCGGGATTTTCCTACCTATCCTGTCCCTAGGTGCCTTAGTAGGTGCTTTATACGGCCAGTTCATTATCAATGTCACCGGCATGGATCAGGAACTCCTGCTCTGCTTTATTTTCTTCGCTATGGCAGGAGGCTTTGCAGCAATCGGGAAAGCTCCACTGACTGCTCTGCTTCTGGTGAGTGAGATGGTAGGGGGCCTCAACCAACTCATGCCGCTCGCGGTAGTGGTCCTATCTGCTTTCCTTCTTGCAGAAGCCCTTAAGATGCCACCGATTTATGAGGCATTAGCTGAAAAAATGCTGCACCAAGAGGATCTAGCCAAGACAGGGCGACGGACCACCTTCGAAGTGCCCATTTATGTCGACAGCCCCTTGGTTGGCCAGAAGGTAGCCGCTATTAGATGGCCTGAAGAGGTCTTGATTGCCACCATTCGCCGTGGTGAGAAAGAGTACATCACCAAAGGCAAAATGGTCCTGCAGGCAGGAGATATTCTGATTGCGGTGACGGATGAAGGCATTGTGGGCAACATGCATCAAGCCATGACCCAACTAGCCATGCCAGCGCAAGATTAATGACAATAAAAAAGGCTGAGACGCTGTCTCAGCCTTTTTTGTTGTTAGTTTTGCATTTGGCGTTTAGAGTAAAGCCACCCGGTCAAAATCACTAGGGCGCAGAGTAAGCTGAAAACCAAAGTGGTTTGAAGGGAAGAAATCAAACTCCCGCCGATGACTAGCGCGGCCCCAATAATCCCCATAACTGGAGCAAAGAGACTGGTCAGGCGATTGCTAGCCAAGCCCTCGCGATTGAGTTTGATGACGCGAAGATAGAGAATAATGTAGAAGATGTAGTTGAAGACAATGGTAATTTCGCTGACATCTCCCTTGCCCATAATCCCGAATTTTTGCGTTAGGTAATGGATTAAGAGCCAAACTAGCGTAATAGCAGTGAAGAGGATGGCGGAAGGCACGGATACCTGATATTTAGGGTGAATCTCTTCCAAGCGACCTTTTGGTAACATGCCTTTTTCAGCATAGGCCTGTGGTAGACGCATCCCAGCTAAGAGAAGGCCGTTGAGGACCCCTAGCATGGAGATAATCACCACGACTAGGATTAGGTTACCAGCGCGTTCACCTAAGAGTGAAGTCAGGGCGTAGGTGATGGCTTGGTCACCAGTTGATAGTACGAAAGTTGCCCCCAGAATGCGGACCATGCCATAGAAGAAGAGCAAGTAAGTCAAGAGAATAATGAGCGGGCCAATAATGAAGGCACGAATCAAATCACGTTTTGGATGTTTGAGCTCAGGTGCAATGGTCACGACATAGTTCCAGCCTTCATAAGTGAAGGCCAGGGGAACTAGGGCTGATAGCCAACCTAAGCCCACATTGCTCGGTTCAATTGCGGAAACACCAGCCGGAAGATTTGGCGCGGGTGCTGACCAGAAGAGACCAGCAAAGACAATCAGGGCCAAGGGTACCATCTTGATGAACATGGTCAGAGTTTGGAAGTAACCCCCGAGGACACGAGAGAGGACATTCAAGGCCATGAAGAAGAGGGTGTAGGCCAGACCTAAGAGTACTTGCTGACCTAGGTTCAGGTCAAGATTGAAGAGTAAGCCGGTGTAAATTGCAGAAGCCCAAGATACGACAGCAACCACACTTGGAATCATGACGAAGGCTAAGAACCAACCATAGCCAGTTGCTAAGCGTGAAGAGATAAAGCGGTCTAAGTAAGCCACAACCCCACCACTTGAAGTCTCTAATTTAGCAAATTCTGACAAGGATAGGGAACCAAAGACGATATTGCTAGCCCCAATGGATAGGACCAGTAAGCCTAAGGCTAGGCTACCACCCGTATAGGTTAGGATGTCATCAGCCTTGAAGTAAATCCCCGAACCGACCACAATCCCAATAATCATCGCTACAGCTGTTAAGAGGCCGTAGGCTTTTTTTGGTTGATTCATATATAATACCTCCTAATATCAAAGATGAATTACTCTACATTATACGCGTTTAGGTCAAGAGGCACAAGAAGAATTTGAATAAAGTGGCAAAAAAATGAGAATTAGATGAGTTCCGTTCGGGATGGAGCGCCTTTTATACTAAGTATATATGCAAACTCTACTAAACATATGGGGAATTTTACTTAGTAATTAATCAGCACATAGAGAAGGTGGCAAAGTAAGATAGAAAAATATTTGCTAGGCGCTTACAATTATATTAGGTAAGTATGATTACTTTTATGAGGAGGAGAGGCGTATGGAACTCCAAAGCCAAACGCTTATCGGACATTTTGTCTGCAATCATCAACAGTTTTACTTAGACCGGCTGACCAATAGACAGACGGAAAAGACCTATTACTTAGGTGAAAGTGAGCCCTTTGTCATCCATTGGCAGGGGGGCGGGCAACTAGCCGCTAGCCAAATGCAAGCTCAGCTTGATAAAGAGACCGCAGAAGCCATTCAGGTAGATTATCAAGACGACCTAGCGCGAGTCAAGGTGATCTACGAGCTAATAGACGGCTATCTTAAATGCAAGGTTAGCTTGCTGGAGGCAAAACAGGCCATTAATTTCCTAGATTTATCGGCCATGACCTTCCAGGAAGATGCCAAGTTTTATCAACCCAAGGAACAAGAGGCAATTCCTGAGATGGCAGGATTTAGTGGCTACTATGTGGCCTGTGGCCAGCCAGTCTACGCCAATAGTTTCTTCTTGGGCATGGAATTTCCCCTAGCAGAGAACCACCTAGAAGAAGGCCGCTATTGGTCACGCTACTATCTAGGGCGAGAGGTGACGTCAGACCAACCAGTGAATTTACATGCGACAGTTATAGGATCAGCGGCAACACCTGAATATTCAAGCATTCAACAAGCCTTCTTCGCTTACATCGATAGCATTGCATTACCCAACCACTTCCGCCTACAATATAATTCTTGGTACGATCATATGTTAGACATCGACGAGGATAAAATCATGACTTCCTTTGCTGCCATACGAGCAGGTTTCAGTGATTATGGGGTGCCACTGGATACCTATGTGGTGGACGATGGCTGGGCCAATTATGAGAGTTTTTGGGAATTCAACGAGAAATTTCCGCTTGGCCTCTCACGTATCAAGGATCAAGTGGCAAGTTATGGCGGCCAGCTTGGTCTTTGGATGGGGCCACGCGGTGGCTATGGGGGCACGCAGCTGACCATGAGCAACTGGCTCAAGGCTCATCCAGAATTAGGTCTAGGGACTAAAAATGAGCGGACTCAAGACGTCAACGTGGGCGACCCGGCCTATTTGGATGCCTTAGAAGCTAAGCTTCTAGCCTATCAGGACCAGTATGATCTGTCTTATTGGAAGCTAGATGGCTTTTTGATTGAGCCCGCCCAAGATGATGCCTCAGGTCCCCATGGCATGCACCAGATGACGGCGACTTACGAACGTTTGATTAGGCTCTTCCAGAACCTCCGGACAGCCTATCGACAAAAACATGCCCAAGACCATGATGAAAAAGGGGCGAAGCGAGATTTATGGCTGAATCTAACTTCTTACGTCAATCCAAGCCCTTGGTGGCTGGCCTATGTCAATAGCCTATGGATTCAAGTTTCTCAGGATACAGGCTACGATTCACTTGGGGAGACTGATTTGGCTCGCATGATGACCTATCGGGATGATCGTTATCACGCTTTCATCCGCGAGCGAGCTATCCAAGTGCCACAGAAATATTTCTATAACCATGAGCCAATCTTTGCTCATCGGGCAACTGCCGGGCTCTTAGACCATCCAATTCAGGCCAGTGTCAGTGAATTCCGTGACTACCTCTACTTTATTGGGACGCGTGGTAATGCCTTCTGGGAGTGCTATTATTCCTACGACCTCTTCGACCAGGAGCGTTGGCGTGCCAATGCCGAGGCCATTCGTTGGGTACAGGATAACTATGATGATTGCCTTAAGAATAGTCGCTTCATTGGTCATAAGCCGGCTGACCATACGGGCCTTTATGGCTACCGCTGCTTGAGTGATGACGGGCGTCGTGTCATTTTGTCGCTACGTAATCCGACAGCTCAACCTCAAACCTATGTCTTAGGCGATGGCGAACTCCAGACCCTTATGCAAGTCGCAGGTCGTGCAAGCTTGGAACGGACGGAAAAGCATATTTGGCAGGCTACTTTAGCACCTCAGGAACTGGTCATCTATCAACTGACCTATGCTGATCCCATGGTTGGCTCAAGAACTTAGAATGCAAAAAAATCCGCACTGATTAAGTGCGGATTTTTGTATGTCATCATACCCTCAGTTAACGATAGCGCCTACGCCATTCCATAGGTGTCATTCCCTTGACACGTTTGAAGGCCGAAGAGAAGTTGAACTGATTGCTGTAGCCGATTTGCTCGGCAATGTCGCGAATGGAACGATTAGTTGAAGCCAAGAGCTCGCAGGATTGGTTGATACGGTAGGTCAAGATAAACTGCGAAGGTGTCATGTGGAGCTCTTGCTTGAAGAGTCGGGTGAAATAGTTGCGGTTGAGGTGGCAGATGTCTGCTAGTTGATCCACGCTGGGATTGTCCATATAGTGGTCCTGGATATAGTGGATAGCCTCTCGAATATAGAAGGAGTGAATCTCGTTAGGACGCTGCTGAGGACTGTGCTTGGAAAAGCGAATCAGATAATCAACTAAGAGATAGAGCTGGGCAATCAGAAAGGACTCATGCTGGGAGTGGTTGCGGATGATGGTCTCCAAGGTGTCTTTGATACTAGAGATTATCATGGGCTTGTGAGGCGTAAAAATCAGGTTGTTAGCATTCAAACCTGCCTGGCGCATAAAATTAGCAGCCTTAAGTCCATTGAACTCAATCCAGCAATAGGTCCAGGGATCGTCTTGGTCAGCCGTATAGGAACAAACCGTGTTAGGGGGCATGAGAAAGCCTTGGCCTGGTCCCAGTTGAATGGCCTCGTGTCTCTCATTCTCAAGAAAGCTCCCCCGCCCCGACAGGATGTAGTGGAAGAGGTAATTATGGGTCAGGGTTGGCCCATAATGATGCCAGGGGTCACACTTCTCCTTGCCAAACTGAATGGGGTAGAGGTCAACAGAAGATATATTATGGAAAACGTAAAACTCTTGCTCGGACATGGATATCACCTCGTCTGATAGAAGTTATAATACTATTATAATGCTAGTTAGCTTGGATAGTCAATTTAGATATGTTGAAAAGAGACAAAATATATGTTGTACGTACATGATGCGTCATTCTTAAATAAAAAACTAGGCATTATAAGATATGAAACCGCTATCTACCAGTGTATAATTTAAATATCAAATAAATAAGGAGTGTTCATCATGTTATCAGCACATAAACGTCGTTGGCCAAGCTTTATATTCAGCCTATTATTGGTATTGGGTGTAGTAACTCCAACACTATTTGTACATGATTCTGTGGCCGCACAAGGGCAGACAACAATTACTTACGGTATTTGGGACTCACGCCAAGAGCCGGGGTTGAGACAGATTGCAGACGATTTTGAAAAAGCTAATCCTGATATCAAGGTTGATATCCAGGTAACAGGATGGGAAGGCTATTGGACAATGTTAGAGGCTGCTGCGACAGGTGGATCACTACCTGATGTATTCTGGATGCATTCAAATGAAATCTATAAATACGGTGCTAATGATCAATTGTTGCCACTGGATGATTTAATCAAGGAATCTAACTTAGATCTTAGCAAATTCCCTCAAGGTCTGGTTGATATTTATAAGGTCAACGGTCATCAGTATGGTATTCCAAAAGACTTTGACACTATCGCATTATGGTATAACAAGAAGTTATTTGATGAAGCGGGTGTTGCCTATCCGACTGATAAGTGGACCTGGGATGATTTAAAAGAAGCCGCAAAGAAATTAACTAATAAGGATAAGGAAATTTATGGTATTGCTACAATGCTAGCAAACCAAGAAGGCTTTTATAATTTTATGTATACCAATGGTGGGACTGCTTTAACATCTGACAATAAGTCTGGCTACACGGATCCAAAGACAGTTGAAGCGTTAGAATATTATTTCAGTTTTGGACGAGAAGGCCTAAGTCCAACTACTGGCGATGCCATGGATTATTTCGCTAATGATAAGGCAGCGATGGCTCTCTTTGGTTCATGGCGGATTGGGAGCATTATCAGTAATGAAAGTCTTAAAGATAAGGTGGATGTAGTGCCATTGCCTAGCAAAGATGGTAAGAGAGTATCTATTTATAATGGTTTAGCAAATGCTATCTCTGCTAAGACAGAGCATAAAGAAGCGGCTTGGAAATTTGTTAATTATCTGTCCAGCAAAGAGGTACAAGAAAAGGCCTCTAAACTAGGGGTTGCAATCTCCGCCTATGAAGGTGCTTCTGATGTTTGGGTGGATACTAACAAGCAATTTAACCTTAAGTCATACATAGAAGAGATCAAAGATGCTCAAATTCGTCCATATACACACGAAACCACAAAATGGGAAGAAAAAGTATATGAAATTCTTAAGCCAGCATATCTAGGTGAAAAACCAGTGAAAGAAGCTGCAGAAGAAGCAGCCAAAGCGATGAACGAGCTTATAGAAGAGGAAGAGTAATGCTTAATAAGTAATGTTTGTGTGGGGCTATCTTGTAAGGTTAGGTGGCCCCACTCTTTAGATATGAAGATTTTATAAAGGCAAGCAAGGCGGTGAAATCAATGTCAAACTCGTTTAAGAAGAAAGATTGGATATGGGCATATGGCTTTGTTGCGCCGACTATTCTGGGGCTCCTTATTCTCAATATCATTCCAATTTTTCAAACCTTTTATTTGAGCTTTCATAAGTCAGGTGCATTTGGAAAGGGCGATAAATTTATTGGCCTAAAAAATTATGCAAAGTTATTTTCGGATCCCCAAGTCTGGCAAGCAACGTGGAACACTTTACGCTATATGCTACTTGTCGTTCCACCGACTATCGTTATTTCCTTAATTCTAGCGGTTATTCTGAATAGTAAAATTAAAGGGCGAAATTTCTATCGCTCAGTTTACTTCTTGCCTATGGTTGCCGCGCCGGCTGCTATTACCATGGTATGGAAATGGCTATACAATACCCAGTTTGGTTTAATAAACCATGTATTAGGTTATTTTGGAGTTGGTCCAATTGCCTGGATTGATGATCCGCAATTTGCTATGTACTCTGTTGCCATCATTGGCATTTGGGGAAGCATTGGTTACAACATGATACTTTTGTTAGCTGGGTTACAAGAAATCCCTAAAGATTATTACGAAGCAGCCACAATGGATGGAGCAACGCCCATTAAAAAGTTATTTTCGATTACCTTGCCGCTCTTGTCACCACAGATATTCTTTGTTTTGGTAACAAGTATTATTTCATCTTTACAGGTGTTCGATACTATCTATATGATGATACTTAACACCAGTCCAGCCTATGACTCAACAGTTTCTTTAGTTTACCTTTTCTATAATAATACCTTTAAGTATAGTGATAAAGGCTATGGATCGACTATTGTCATATTGTTATTGGCGATTATTATGCTAATTACAGTGATTCAAGTTCGGCTCCAGAAGAAATGGGTTAATTATATGGAGGGATAATTATGTCAAAACCGATGCTATCAAAAGGTCTAGTTCATGTATTTTTGATTCTAGTAGCTCTATCTATGTTGTTACCCTTCTTATGGATGGTTCTGACCTCCTTCAAGACGGTAACGGAATCTACTCAATTAGATCCATTTGTCTTCTGGCCCAGCCAGTGGCATTTTGAGAATTATACGCAAGTAATTCGAGATAATAACTTCGCAGTCCTATATTTTAATACACTAGCTATGATGTTTTTTAGACTAGTATGTGGCTTGCTATTTTCAGCGATGGCAGCCTATGCCTTTGCTCGACTGCAATTTCCAGGCAGAGATTTGTTATTTGGATTGGTGCTTTTCCAAATGATGATTCCCTCTCAAATTTTCATTATTCCGCAATACCTGATGGTAGATGCTATGGGCATGCGTAACACGATTTTTGCGCTTGTTTTCCCTGGGATTGTCTCAGCATTCGGTACTTTTCTCTTGAGACAGTTCTTTATGGGACTACCACGATCCTTAGAAGAATCTGCCATTCTTGATGAGGCCAATGTGGGACAAATATTCTTTTCCATCATGCTACCATTGGCAAAATCTGGTCTGGTTGCCTTAGGTATCTTCACAGCGCTATTCGCTTTTAAGGATTTAATGTGGCCACTAATCATTAATCCACAGGTAGATAAAGCGACCCTTTCATCTGCTTTATCCAAGATACAAGGCGCCTACACAGTCAACTATCCGCATTTGATGGCCGCATCAGTACTTGCAATATGGCCAATGGCGCTAATTTATGTTTTCTTCCAACGACAATTTATTCAAGGTATTGCAACAACTGGTAGCAAATTATAAGGAGGGGTTTAGATGATACATTATAACGACAAAAATAAGACCTTTCATCTTCAAAATGATCAAATTTCTTATGTTATGAAAGTTGATGAATATGGTGTGTTAAGTCATTGCTATTTTGGTTCACGATTGCCACGATATTCTAACTATTTGTCTTACCCAGTCATTCATAGGGACTTTGAAGTTGACTTTGTTGATCAAAATCAAAAAACTAAACGAGATTGGTCATTAGGAAACATCTTACAGGAATTTCCAGGGTATAATCATGGTGATTATCGTCACCCGGCTTTAATCTTACGGCAAATGGACGGAAGTAGTGTGACAGACTTTAGATATCATTCATATGAAATTATAAAGGGGGCCTCATCTATAGAGGGACTACCACATGCTTATGTCGATTCAAGTGAGCTGGCTGAAACGCTGAAAGTTCGTTTGGGCGATCCAATCCACTCATGGTTTGTAGAACTCTACTATACAGTTTTCAGGAATCATCCGATTATTACTCGTTGGGCAGTCTTCCGAAATGAAAGTGCAGAACCGGTAACGATAGAGCGTATGGCTAGTTTTAGTTTAGATCTATCACCTCGTCCATCTGAAATCATTCAACTGAATGGTGCTTGGGGACGCGAAAGAATGCTCGAGAGAGAAGCCGTACACCGAGGTCGTAAGGTATATGATAGTAAGCGGGGGACGAGTAGTCATCAACAAACACCGTTTATGGCTTTGGTATCGCCAAACACAACGGAAAATCAAGGGGCAGCCCTAGGGGTTCAGTTGGTATATAGTGGTAGCCACGAACTTAGTGTAGAACAGGATCCCTATCAACAAATACGATTACAAGCAGGGATCCAATCGACAGGTTTCCACTGGAAAGTAGAGCCCGACCAAGAATTTGCTACACCACAAGTTGTGCTCGCTTATAGTGAAGATGGCTTAAATGGTATGTCACAAGCATTCCATCATTTCCTTAAAAACCATCTCATCCCAGCTCGCTTCCGAGATAAAGAACGTCCTGTACTTATTAATAATTGGGAAGGTACCTATTTTGCCTTTACTGAAGAACGTCTGCATGCAATGGTGGACTCAGCTTCAGATTTAGGTGTTGAGCTTTTTGTTTTGGATGATGGGTGGTTTGGCAAACGAGATTGGGACGATTCGTCATTGGGCGACTGGTTTGAATATAAGACTAAGCTGCCTCATGGACTTAAAGGTTTAGCGGATTACGTTCATAGTAAAGGGATGCAGTTTGGACTTTGGTTTGAACCTGAGATGATCTCAGAAGATTCTGAGCTCTATCGGCAACACCCTGACTTTGCTCTCCATACACCAGGACGTGCTAAGTCCTATGGTAGGAATCAATACGTTCTAGATATGTCTCGTTCGGATGTACAAGACCATATATACCATCAAATGGTAGCTGTTATCGAGCAGACTGGATTGAATTATATTAAATGGGATATGAATCGACATTTAAGTGAAGTTTATTCAAGTGCTTTTCCTTATGATCAACAGGGAGAGATAGCTCATCGATATATGCTAGGGGTTTATGCCTTAATGTCACGTATTACTTCTCGATATCCAGAAATACTCTTTGAAAGTTGTTCTGGTGGTGGCGGGCGCTTTGATTTAGGGATATTGGCTTATATGCCGCAAGTATGGACTAGTGATAATTCGGATGCGGTAGCTAGATTGAAAATTCAGTATGGAACTTCTCTTATGGTACCTACTAATGCGATGGGGGCACACGTCTCAGCTGTACCAAATCACCAAACTGGGCGTAAGACACCGCTAGCATCACGAGCGGCAGTTGCTTTCTATGGAGCATTTGGCTATGAACTAGATTTTACTAAGCTAACAAAAACTGAGCAATCCGAAATAAAGGATCAAGTTGCATTCTATAAAAACCATCGGACTCTTTTCCAACAAGGGACTTTCCATCGTTTACTTAGTCCTTTTGAAGATGATGGGAACCTTACTGCTTGGAGTTTGACCAATGATTCTCAGACAGAATCTATGGTCATGGTCTTCCAAGTTTTAAGAAAGGCTTCGCAGCCATTGCAAGTGCTTAAACTAGAAGGTCTGAAATCAGAATGTCAATATCGTGTGACCCAAGTACTAGGCGAAGGCGCTTGGGGTGCCACCCTTGCAAAAGAAGAAGGAGGTCCAGAAGCTGAAGCTATGGCTTTAAATGAATCGGCATGTGATGACTCAAATTCTAATAACAGTGGAGTAGAGTCAGGCTTCCAATCATTTGAAGCAAGTGGTGCAGAGTTAATGAAGGCAGGTTTTTATCTCTACCCTCAAGTAACGAAGGATTTTGTAGGTAGGCTCTTCTATGTAGAGGCTATAAAATAATTTAACCGAGGCTAAATTAAAATGAATTTAGCCTCGGTTATTATTTTTAAGGGGGGCCGAAGCATTTAACATCCAAAAGTCAGCAGAAAATTGACAAGATACAAGATGTGAATAGTTGAAATGTTGATTTATCAGGTTTTCATCGGGTGTATAGGGTTAAATCTAATGAGAAGGAATGAAGCGAAAGCTTTACCAAGCTTCGAGAACTTTGGTATAATGATGACATATTAATAGTCTATTAATTAAAGTCTTAACGGCACGAGGTTTTTTTAGGGCAGACTGTGAGGTAAGGATAATGACAGAAGAAGTCAAGCAAAGCCACCAACCAGGCTTTGAAAGATACATGTCTATTTATACCGCTTTAAGAGTCATTACTTTTGTGACTGGTATTATTATGCTAGTTAACTTAAACCGATACCCAGTTATTTGGGTAGTCTACTTGGGTCGAGTTTTGGCTTTTTATTGGTTGATGAGAGGCTGGAAGGCTAATGCGGCTCACCCTTTCAATTATGGTTTTTTCTTAGATACTATCCTGACAGGGATTGAACTTTGGGTTTGGGTAGTGGGGTTTATTCTTATACCACCATACGTTATATATTTATTATCATCTCTACCAATGTTCTTAGTTATGATAGCACCTATAATTGTGTGGATAGTCTTGCTAGGAGCTAAGCTTCGTTACTAGGAAGCATTTGAATCAAGGGGTTTCTAGAACAACTAGACAGAAAAGTAGGAGGTAGTCCTAATGTCAGAGAAAAAGAAGCATCATCATAAACCGCACTTTTATGATTTTATGTTTTGGTATACTATCATGAGAATCCTGACTTTTATGACAGGACATCTTTTATTCACTTTTCACCCCTTTGTTCCACTTTTTGCGACTATCTATTTTGGTCGGCTGCTAGCTTTCTATTTGTTAATGAGAGGGTGGATAGGCAATAAGGATATCCATTTCAAGGCGGGCTTTCTGATAGATACGATACTGACAGGAATTGAACTTTCACCTTGGTTATTGGGATTCTTAGTAAGATGGCCATATGCCCTTGGAATATTGAGATCTTCCTGGCAGATGCCTCTAATATTTGTGGTTCCAATCGTTATCTGGCTCGTTTTATTAGGAGCCAAGCGCCGTTTTGATTCAGACTAGTCAGATTGGCTGTTTAGTTATGGACTAGTAATATAAGCTTAATTGTAAGTTAAGGAGGCACTTGTATTGATTGACGAGAGTAAAAAGGGGCGCCAGTCCGAGTTTAACCTTTACATGACCTTGTACACTGTTTTGCGAGTATTAACGCTGATAACAGGCTTATCTTTAATGTCGTTCGCATTTGAACTTGGGTTTGTATATGTTGGACGCCTATTGGCTTTCTATTGGTTGATGATTGCGTGGAAAGATCATGATACGACAATCTTCAAAAGAGGCTACCGACTGGATTTAGTTTTGACCAGTCTAGAAGTAGGCTTAGGGGTTCTTGGAATCTTATTTTTCCCATATATTTTATGGGCAAGCCAAGGCCTTATCCTGATACTATTGATTATCCCTATCATAATCTGGTTAGTACTCCTAGGCGCCAAGAACCGTTTCGAAGAAGCAAGGGCTGTTTGGTTGCATGAACTGGAAACTAAGAGATACGAGCGGCAATCGTAAGATTAGTAGGGAGCCTAATGACAGAAGAAAACAAGAAGGATCACCAAGCTGATTTCGAAGGTTTCATGATAATTCCGTTTTAAGAATTCTATCTGTCGTGCTAGTCACTTTTTATTAGAGCTACTGCAGTCTACATACAGTGCGGTCTTGCCTAGCTAGTTCTAACTGGCAAAGCCAGTAAGATTTAATATCCCTAAGAGGAGGAAAACATATGCAAGTTAACAGGTCAGTATCTAATCAGCAAGGTTGGCTGCTTGAATGCCAACTAGTCTATTTTTTATTCCGGATTAGTCACTTTCTTTTTGGTTTTGCCATATTTGGTTGGTTAAGTCAGACTATTTTATGGCACTTAATGTTAGCTGAAGCAATCTTTTTATTACCACTAGTACTGACTTGGCTAGGTTATAAGTCAAAGAAAGCTTGGTGTCATTATCTAGCTAGCGCGGTCAATGCCGGTATTGTCATCTATACCTTGCCAAGTTTAAATTTTCAAAACTTTTTGTACTTTTCGCCACTTATCGCTTTATCAAATCTCATCCCAAAACTCTTTATATCTGTAGCTCCTATGGTTTATTGTGCCTATCAGCAATTCTTAGTCGGCCGCCAGCTGAACAAGCAAGGAAATCAATTAAAGCTAGTTCCAACTGAGGGGAATAAGGCACTTAATCGTGTGTTTTTAGGCTATCTCTTCATTAAAGGATGGCAGATGCTCATCTTACGATTGGATTATTATGGGCCCCTTCATCTATTAGCTATTATCTTATGTCTTGCAACTACCTACTTAGCTTGGAGGGGTTACCGTCATCATCGTCCGGACTTGCTCAAGAGAGCCTGGTACTTAGATCTATTTTATCTCCTAATGGGTATCTTGTTTCTTATCGTTTATAGAATCGCTCTTTTGGTGATAGGGGCGATGATTTTTGGATTTCTTAATCAGGTGAGAGATTCCGAGACATTAGCAAATGTTATCTTTAGCCTGGGCTTATCTGCTCTACTCTTGATAGGGTTACCGACACTCCCCTTATTTTTCTTACGTAAGCTTAAAGCGGGTGTTCAAGACTATGTCTTTGGCGTAACTTCCCGCTACCAAGGGGAAGAAGCCTATCAGTTACAAGATTTAGACCAAGTATTGCCCCAAGCAGAGACCTTAAGGGGCCAATCGATTGAATGTCGAATGATCACTAATGAGAAGGGCTTTTTAGGACAAGTAGGGGATGCTTACTGGTTTACTTTCAGTCAGTCTGCTGGTGGGGAATCCTCAGCTAAAGTTTTGCGAGTACGCGTTCAGGGGAAAGTTCCGCACGCTATCAGCAGTTGGCAGGGAGTCCTAACGCTTCGTGGACAAGTAGGCTATCATGAAACAGACAGTCAGGCCATCCCTAACGGTTGGTTTCTAGATGCAGACTGGCTTGCTTTTGTGCCAGATAAGAATTAAGAGCTAATATGAGAAAGTGCGGGAGACTCCGCACTTTTTTGGACTAGTCGGTTAATGACGCATTTTGGGGACTCTGTTATAATAGAAGGAAGGAAAGGAGGGACTGCCATGGAACCCTTAGTGGACAAAGCAGGACAAGAACGCGCTTTTGCTTTATTTTTAGTCTTCAAGGTTTTGGCCGGTTTATGGATTTATCAGAACATCTTTAACTGGGACTTCATTAACTTGCCTTTTGCTGCCTGGCTACTAGCTATGGCAGTCACCTGGTTGGCTTGGTTATATCAATCTGGCTCCACTATGCGATGGGCCTATCGCTTGGAATGGCTGGGGCTGGTTGTGCTCTGGGGGCGTCTGCTGATGGGGCTGCTTGTGCCAGGGCAAGGAAGCACAAAACTAAGGACTGCCTACGAAGTCGACTTGATGATTCGGTCAGGGGTCTTCTTCCTAGCTTCACTAATTTGGAGTCATCGCCTTAAGAACTTCGCCCAAGCTTGGCCTAAACTAGAAGGGGTTCGAAATAAGAAGCAAGTAGCCTTGGAACGTCATCAGTTGGGCTTGGCTTACTTACAGACAGGGATGTTGCTCTATTTCCTAGTCCCTTTATTGAATAATTTGCGTTTTGGCTTTAACAATTTGGATTGGCGTGAAGCAGCGCTTCTCAATGGCCTCTTAGTCTTGAGCGCGATTCTAGCGACAGTAGCTCGTCATCGCCAGACCTGGCGGCTTTATCTTGGACTGGTAGGAGTTAATCTTCTGCTCTTCAGCTATCCTTTTCTCTATTGGCTCATGATGCGAGGTGGCGTGGGTGTCGGTCCTGCTTATTGGCGAAGCCTGGTCTTGTACTTGCCTTTTGCCTATTTGTTGGCGCAAAACGCCTGGCTAGTTAGCAAAGTGAAGTAAGATATCTACTAATAAATCAAAAAACATCGTCAGCTAAGAACAGGCTCATAGAGCCTGTTTTCTTTGGCTAGATAATGAAACTTTGTTTCTTCGGTATAAACAATTATGTGAAACTCAGTTGTCGTAAGGGCTTAAGTATGCTATACTGTAGGCGAAATGGGCTGGGGAGACCTAGTATGAGAGTGGTATATAAATTGATAAGGATAAAGGAGTGGAAGCTATGAGTTGTATTACCAAGATTAAGAGTGCCTTGGAATCCATGACCGCGACCGAGCAAATGATTGGCCGTTATATTTTGGAACACCGTCATGAAGTCTTGGAGATGAATACGCTAGAATTGGGTTGGGCTTCAGGTACGTCAGGGGCAGCTTGGACTCGTTTTGCTAAGAAGATGGGCTATAAGGGTTTACCTGCCTTGAAGTTGGATTTGGCCCAAGATCGCACCGATGAAGAGATGCCAGAAGTGGATCTTTTCTTGGATCCAAGAGATACGCTAGGGGCCTTGTTGCATAAGACCCAGACCATTTTGGAACAGAATCTACGTCGAACCTATGAACTCATTGATGAAGCTGTCCTAGCTCAAGCCATTGACATGATGGCCAGCGCTCATCGTCTCTTCCTCTGTGGGATTGGGGGTAGTGGGATCGTCTGCATGGACTTGGTTCACAAATTGACGAGGATTAATCGCCCTGTTACTTATGACCGCGACACCCATGTGCTGATGGCGCAAATGGCGCACTGTATGCCAGGAGACGTGGTGTTAGTCGTCAGCTATAGCGGTAATACGCATACCGTTAATCAGATGGCTTATTTGGCTAAGGAACAAGGGGCTAAGATTATCGCTATTACCGGCCACAATCTCAAGGCACCTCTAGCTAGTCTAGCCGACGTCTGCCTCTTCATTCCTCGGGACGAAAAGGAAATTCGCCTAGGCTCCGTAACTTCTCGAGACGGCTCCTTAATTGTGACAGACTTGCTCTACTATGGTGTGGCACAACGCCAATTCCATGCAACCAAGGAGCACCTGGTTAAGACCCGGAAAATGATTCGAAAAATTGATTAAAGTAAAAGGTTGGGTTTAGACCCAACCTTTTTTTGTCCAGATAGAGTGAATTAACTAGGCGCTTGACCTCCTAATGATTTGCAGATTTTAAAGTCAATTCAGCAGATTTTTTAAAAGGCATTTGAAGAAAATTTATTTCGGTCAATACCTGTATAATAAGGGGACAAGTTATAGAATATAACTTTCTTAATTGGTCACGATTTTATTGGGAGTTCGGGTTAACCCGAACTCGTAGTATAAAATTGAACTAATATAGTCAATGTTAGCGCGATGCACCCTGAATAATAAACCGTTTACATATCCGAAGAATCATGCTATACTAATTAATAACAAAATGTAAACAAAAGGGCGTAATCAAAGGTTAGTCTTATCTTTATTATTATCAAAAAGAAAGAAGGATTCACATGGTGAAACGTTTGATTAGTGCCAATACGTCGGAAATTCTGGCCATGTCAGCAGCAGAACTAAAACAGAGTATTAAAGCTAGTGAGGGTCGAGTGATATTGTCTGAGAATGTGGGCTTTAAGGAGTCCTACATTGGGGATATTACCAACTCAGAGATGGCTCGCGCTTTTGGGGCGGACCTGATTTTGCTTAACGGGGTGGATTTATTAAACCCGGTCATATCTGCCATCGATCCAAATGTACCTAATTTTGTCGCAGAGCTCCATCGCCTAGTAGGGCGGCCAATTGGGGTTAATCTGGAACCTGTTGATGCTAGCGCCCAGATGAATGAAGAACGGCAGGAATTGGTGACAGGTCGCCAGCTAAATGAAGCTTCCTTACAAGCGGCTCAAGCGCTAGGTGTGGATTTTATCTGCTTGACTGGGAATCCCGGGACCGGTGTGACCAATAAGACCATTGCGTCAGCCATTAGGCTGACTAAGCAGCATTTCTCTGGCTTGGTTATTGCGGGTAAGATGCATGGGGCAGGGGTTGACGAGCCTGTTGCCGACTTAGAAGCAGTCAGCCAATTCATTGAGGCTGGAGCGGATGTCATTTTGGCGCCGGCTGTAGGAAGTGTGCCAGGCTTCGATGAGGCCGATCTCAAGGCCATTGTTCAGCGGGCCCATCAAGCAGGTGCCTTAGTCATGAGCGCCATTGGAACTAGCCAAGAAAGCTCGGATACCGACACCATTAAGCAGATGGCTATCCGCAATAAGATTTGTGGGGTAGACATCCAGCACATTGGGGACTCCGGTTATGGTTGTTTGGCGCCTGTGGAGAATATTTTTGCCCTCAGCAAGGCAATTCGCGGTCAACGGCACACCATTTCTATGATTGCGCGTTCCATCAACCGCTAATTAAAGCAATAAAAAGAGCGGACCTTCTACTGGATTAAGTAGAAGGTCCGCCTATTTTTATGATGATAAGAAGTTGGCTTTAACACAGAGGCTAGTGGCCGCCCGTGCGATATTAAGTGGGCTATAGGTTAGGGGAATGAGCCGTATTTTCTTTTGCTTGTGGAAGAGCGGGGTGGTAGCCGCTAGCTCCTGGTGCAAGAGGGTGTCGACTAGTGGGTAGGAGAAGAACTGGCCGTCAAGGTAGATGGCGTCACTGTCAATCAGCTGACTGAGATTGGATAGGGCGATCGACAGATAGTGACAGGCTTGCTGAATTAATTGCAGACAGCTAGTATCGCCTAAGGTGCAGGCATCCATAATGGTCGTCAGCGTGATAGCTTCAGGCTCTGATACCAAGCTAGGCAGGAAGGTGGATTGGGCTACCCGATAAAGGGTTTGGGCCTTAGCAATCAAGCTAGATTCGCTAGCATAGACTTGTAGGCAGCCCCGTTTACCACAGGTGCAGGCTTCTCCTTGTGGATTCAAAATCGTATGGCCGATTTCGCCAATCAAGAAGTTCTGGCGCCCGTAGATTTGCCCTTGATACATATAGGAACAATGAATACCGTTTGCGACATGGAAGACGATAAAGTTATGGTCATTTTTGTCATCTTGGCCATAAAGTCTTTGGGCCAGGGTCAAGCAGTGAGACTTATTATCAAAATAAACCGGTAGGCTAAAGGCCTGGGCCAACTCTTCCAGATTGAGATTCTGCCAATGCTGATTGTTGGATTGAATATAGGGACTCAAATCGAAGTCCACATGCCCTGGTAGCCCGACGCCAATGGCGGTCAAGGGAAAGTCGGGGTATTGTGCCATAAATTGATGCATAAAGTCGGCCAAATCAGCACTAGTTGGATAATTGCCTAGTTCTTGGAAGGTCATGCAGTAGTTGCTGGCTTGAATCTCGCCAAGATTATCCGTAATGACCAAGGCTAGGTATTTTTCAGAGATTTCGACACCTAGATAATAGGCACGATGGGGCATAAGACTAAGCAAGGTTTTCTTACGACCTACAGTGTCATCTTCAGCTTCCCCAACTTCATAGACGAGTTCTTGGCGAATTAAATCCCCGATAATAGCCCCCGTGGTAGCAGGCGTTATGCCCGTTTCTTTAGCGATATCAATACGTGAGAGTGGCGCCTTGGCGTAGAGTTTATCTAAAATGGTGGCCCTTAGCGCGGCCTGTTTTTTGGTTATTGTCATGTCTGGTCACTTCCTCACAAATATCATAACAAAAAATAAATAAATCCACAAATGAAAACGTTGACATCTAGAATTTTAAGCCCTATAATATTAATAGAAAGTAAATAATTGTTGAGAATCGGTTCCTTTTTACGCCTGCTTGTTTACATTTTTGAAATAATAGGGATCGGTTCATTTTTTCTTGCTTTCAAATTGAAAGGAAAGGGTGTTATACATGGAAACCAAGCAAATCATGTTAGTTTGTGCCGCTGGCATGTCGACTAGTCTCATGGTATCCAAGATGGAAAAGGCTGCGCAAGATCAAGGCTTAGATGCCCATATCTTTGCAGTACCAGTGCCAGAAGCCAAGGAATATCTCCAGAACAATGCAGTAGATGTCTTATTGTTAGGCCCCCAAGTCCGCTATTTGAAGAACGAATTTTCTGCTGACTTGTCAGCCCGTGGCATCCCAGTGGAGGTCATCCCCATGACCGATTATGGCATGATGAAAGGCGATAAGGTCCTGACCTTAGCCGTAAGCCTCATGGGATAAAGGAGTCAGCCTATGTCACAAGAAGCCGCATTAGAAGTCGCCATGCAGTTAATTATGTATGGCGGTGAAGCCAAATCCTGTGCCATCGAAGCCATGGCAGCAGCAAAGAAGCGAGATTTCCAGGTCGCGACGGAGCGAATGGCAGCGGCGCGAGCAGCCCTCTTAGAGGCCCATCACGCTCAGGCCAAGGTCCTAGCTCAAGAAGCGCAGGGTATTGAGCAGCCCCTCAGTCTTTTTATGATTCATGGTCAGGATCATCTCATGACCAGTATCGCCTTTGTCGATTTAGCGCAGGAATTAATCGAAGTCTACCAAGTCTTAGCCCAATAAGTAGTTGCGGAGTAGTCCTAGCTAGGTTGGTAGACACCTAAACCCTGGTTTTAATTAATTTATGTATAAATTTAAGGAGGAATTATCATGGCAAGTTTAGTCGATCGTTGGCAAGAGCGTCTGATGCCTATCGCCAACAAAGTCGGGAACCAACGGTTCCTTGTTGCACTTCGGGATTCCTTTATTGGGACCATGCCGGTTATTATGGCCGGCTCATTCGCTCTCATGATTAATGCCTTTTTGGCGGATTTACCTGGCCAATTTGGCAATACTTTCATCCCGCAGACTTTTGGTTGGTTAATTGATATCAACTACATCCTCTTCAAAGGGTCTATCCCAATTGTTGTCTTCCTCTTTCTCTTTAACTTTGGTGTTAATATCGCCAAGATTTACAAGGTGGATACAGTCTCCGCTGGTTTGGTGGCTGTTGCTTCCTACGTCATTACCATTGCAAATACGGTAACGCAAAACTTTAAGCTAGAAAATGTTGACTCTAAGGCCTTAGCTGGACTGCTGGGCGATAAGCTACAAGGTGTGGCAGTTCAAGGGGAGGAATTAGCGGTTACGGTACGTAATGCCATTCCGCTAGACCAAATCGGGGCCAAGGGTTACTTTACAGGGATTATCATTGGTTTCGTATCGGTTATTATCTTCTGTAAGGTCATGAATCGGAACTGGACCATTAAGTTGCCAGATTCAGTACCACCTGCTATCGTTAAGCCTTTCCTATCCATCATTCCGGCAGCCATTGCCATGTATGTAGTCGCCATTGCCACCTATGCCTTCAATCAATTGACTGGTGAATTGATGATTACCTGGGTTTATAAGGTCTTACAAGCGCCACTGCTTAATATGTCGCAAAGCTTCTTGGCTGTCCTCATCATTGTCATCTTAAACAAGATTTTCTGGTTCTTCGGCCTCCACGGCGGCAACGTCTTGGCGCCTGTTATGTCCAGTCTCTTCGGGGTGACCATGCTAGCCAACTTAGAAGCCTTCCGCGCTGGCACCACGATTCCTTATCTATGGACAGATAACTCCTTCGGTGCCTTTGTCTGGTTCGATGCCATCGGCTTAGCTATCTCCATTCTCTGGATGGCACGCAGTCGTCATTTGCGTGAAGTGGCTAAGTTAGGGATCTTCCCTATGATCTTTAACATTGGGGAACCTGTCATGTACGGGGTGCCAATCGTCCTCAACCCAATTATGTTTATCCCCTTTGTCCTCAGTCCAGTGCTGATGGTAACGGTGGCTTATTTTGCGACAACCTTGGGTTTGGTAGCACCGGTTACTCAGAACGTAACTTGGGTAATGCCGCCTGTTCTCTATGGTTTCTTCGCAACAGCCTTCGACTGGCGAGCTATTGTTCTGTCCCTAATTAATGTTGGGATTTCAACAGCTGTCTATTATCCATTCGTTAAGATTGCCGATAAACAACAGGAGATGGGCGCATGACACAGTTCGAAATTCGCGACCAATTCTATTTAGATGGTCAGCCCTTCAAAATTTTGTCAGGAGCAATCCAGTATTTCCGTCTGCATCCAGATCAATGGGAAGACACCCTCTACAATCTCAAGGCACTAGGTTACAATACCGTGGAAACTTATATCCCTTGGAATTTGCATGAGCCGCATGAAGGGGTCTTTGAAGACCAGGGCTTGCTGGATTTCAAAGCCTACTTTGACCTAGTCAGCCGTATGGGCCTTCACTTGATTGTCCGCCCCTGTCCCTATATTTGTGCGGAGTTTGATTTTGGGGGTCTGCCGGCTTGGTTGCTCAACTATCCTGGCATGCGATATCGCACCTATGATCAGGGCTTTTTGGCCAAGGTAGCGGCTTATTATGACTGGCTCCTACCACAGCTAGTACCTTATCAGTTCACTCATGGGGGCCCCATCTTGATGATGCAAGTCGAAAACGAGTATGGTTCCTATGCAGAAGACAAAGACTATTTACGGGCCGTGGCCCAAATGATGCATGATCGGGGTATAGAGGTGCCACTCTTTACCTCGGATGGCACCTGGATTGAAGCGCTAGAGTCCGGCACCTTGATTGAAGATGATATCTTTGTCACTGGTAACTTCGGCTCGGATGCACCGGGCAATACCCAAGCCCTCCAAGCTTTCTTCAATCGTCATGGCAAGCAATGGCCACTTATGTGTACGGAGTTCTGGGATGGTTGGTTCAACCGTTGGAATGAACCCATTGTCCGCCGTGACCCAGAGGACTTGGCTCATGATGTTAAGGAAATGATGGCTGTCGGCAGTGTTAACCTCTTCCTCTTGCGAGGCGGGACCAACTTTGGCTTTATTAATGGCTGTTCTGCGCGCAAGCATCGGGATCTCCCACAGGTCACTTCCTATGATTTCGATGCCCCAATTAATGAATGGGGCCAACCAACTGACAAATATTATGCTGTTCAGCGAGTGACCCATGAGTTATTCCCAGACTTACCTCAGTTTGAGCCTCGTAGCCGCCAGGCTAGAGCCTATGGCACCTATCCTGTGCTTGGCTGGGCCGACTTGTTAGAAGTCGCCGACCAGTTAGGAACCGGCCAAGAAGTGGACTACCCGCTAGCCATGGAAGCCTTGGGCCAAAACTATGGTTATACCCTCTATCGTACGCGGGTCGCTCACCATGGCCATCCGGAACGACTTAAAATCATCAATGCCCATGACCGGGTTCAAGTCTTTATCCAAGGCAAGCACCTAGTGACCCAGTACCGAGAAGACATTGGCGATGAAGTGCTCTTTGATACCGACCAGGACACTGCTCAAGTTGATGTCTTGGTAGAAAATATGGGGCGCGTCAATTACGGCTTCAAACTCAATAGTCCAACCCAATCTAAGGGCATTAAGGGCGGGGTGATGATTAACCACCAGTTCCGTAAAGGCTTCAGACAATATGCTCTAGAATTCAAGCCAGAAATGCTAGAAGCGGTTAGCTACCATGAAGGTCTGCGACCTACACAACCAGAAAGTCCCCATTTCTACCGCTTCGAAGTTGAGATGGATCAGATTCAGGATACCTTTATTGATTGCTCTGCCTATGGCAAGGGTTGCGTCTGTGTCAATGGCTTTAACCTAGGCCGTTACTGGTCTCAGGGACCTATCCAATATCTCTATGTTCCGTCAGGCTTCCTCAAGGCTCACAACGAGTTCGTGGTCTTTGAGACGGAGTCGGTGCCAGTAGAGAGCTTGAATTTAGTCGATCAGCCTGTCTATCGTTCAGAAGAAGAGGAGGTGGAGGCATGAAGACCTTAAGCTTAGGAGGTCAGCTAGCAGGTGCCAGTGCCATTGCCCTAGGTTGTATGCGTATGGATAGCCTAAGCTTGGCCGACAGCCAAAAGGTCTTAGCGACCTGCCAAGACCTAGGAATTAATTTCTTCGATAATGCAGATATTTATGGCAAGGGCCGATCTGAATCACGTTTTGGCCAAGCCTGGACAGGCATGGGCTTAGCCCGCCAGGACCTCTTAATCCAATCCAAATGTGGCTTGGCCGATGTCTGGTCTAACTACCATTTCGATTTTTCTAAAGACCACATTATCCAAGCGGTGGAAGGAAGCCTCAAGCGACTTCAAACGGACTACCTAGACGTCTTAGCCCTACATCGGCCAGATGCCTTGATGGAACCAGAAGAAGTAGCTGAAGCCTTCCATGAACTTCATCAATCTGGTAAAGTCCGCTACTTTGGAGTCAGCAACCAGAATCCAGGACAAATGAGCCTCTTGTCTTCCTACTTAGATCAAGCCCTCATTGTCAATCAGTTGGAATTTGGGCCAGCCCACACGGTCCTCCTAGATGCCAGCTTGAATGTCAACACCAAAGACTCGGAAAGTATCAATCGTGATGGGGATGTCCTCAATTATTGTCGCCTTCATCAGGTAACCGTTCAGGCTTGGTCGCCTTTCCAAGTGGATTTACACCAAGGCCCCTATATGTTACATCCAGACTATCAGGACTTAAGGGATTGTTTAGCTAGCTTGGCTTTAAGCTATGGTGTCAGCTCGGATGCCTTGGCTCTAGCTTGGATTCTACGCCATCCTGCTAAAATGCAAGTCTTAGTGGGTTCCATGCAGCCTTGGCGCTTAGTGGATTTGGCTCAAGCCTGTCGCATTGACGTCAGTCGTGAGGACTGGTATCGTATCTATAAAGCGGGGGGCAATCGGCTCCCATAAGTAAGTCAGTCACCATCCTATGCTGCCTAGCATAGGATGGTGTTTGTCTATTTTGGATAGAGTAATTTTATTGGGGTTTAGTGGGGCACCATGTTATAATAGGGTTAATATATTGTCTCTATTATTTGCTCTTGTCTTGTAAATGAGGTGATAAGAATGAAAATTGCATGGTTCTGTATACCAGCTCAAGGCCATACCAATCCAACCCTGGGGTTGGTGCGTTATCTGGTGGAGGCCGGGCACCAAGTGACTTATTTTTCCTTTGAGCGCTTCAGACAAGCCATTCAGGCGACAGGTGCTCAATTTGTGGCTTGCGATGACTATGGAGATTTTGACTTGGGGCTAGATGAACGCGAGAGCTCAGACCGCTCGGGTAAGGACTTGGCTTTTGCCACACATTTGCTAGTCCAATCTACCTTGGCGCTTGAGGGGCCAACTCTCCAGGCTTTGAAAGAACTCCAACCGGATCTAATTGTGGGGGACTCGATGGCAACTTGGGCCAAGCTCTTGGCTAAGAAATTGGGTCTACCTTATGTTTGCTCCAACACGACTTTCGCCTTCAATAAGGAATCCTCGCGTTATATGAAGCAGAGTATCTGGGACTTATTGAAATTGCTCTGGTCCATGCCAAGGATTAATCGCGAGCTCAATCGCTTGCGGGCGCGAGGCTATGAGATTGGCAGTGTCTTGGACCTAATTCAAAATGATGAGGCTACCCCTACCCTGGTCTATACTTCCCCATATTTTCAACCTTGCTCGGATAGTTTTGGGTCCAACTATCACTTTATTGGGCCATCAATTCGACCGGTTGAAAAACCTTATCCTAAGACACGAGCCAAGACCATCTACGTGTCCTTGGGGACGGTCGTTCATAATGAGGACTTCTATCGTGCTGTAATAGAGGCCTTTAGGGATTTGCCGGACTATCAAGTCATCATAGCTTTAGGCCAGAGTGAGCTTAGTGACTGGCAAGGCTTGCCTGACCATATCGAAATTCACGATCGAGTCGATCAAATGGCGGTATTGGCCATTGCGGACGTCTTTATCACCCATTGTGGGATGAATTCTGCCTCAGAAGGGCTCTATCATCAGGTGCCCCTTATTCTCTGCCCTCAAACGCCGGAGCAAGGAGCTGTAGCCAAACGGACTGCTGAACTGGGAGCCGGTTACTGGCTCAAGCTCATGACGCCAGCCGCCATTCGGCGTGCCGTCTTAACCGTCTTGGAAGAGCCACATTACCGCGATGCAGCAGGAAGAGTGGCCAAAAGTTTTAAGGCCAGTGGCGGTTATCAAGAAGCTCTGACCTTTATGGAGCAAGTGGCCCAACAAACTTAAGTATCAGGTGCTCTACTGAACGGGTAGGGCGCCTTTTTTGATAGTTTAGCTAGGAAAAACCGAACGTTTGAGGTCTTCGCTACTAAGGTCGGCAAGCAAGGCTAGTAGCGAGCAGACGACTATGATAGAATGAGATAGATGAATGAATCCGTCTTAGAAAGGGGGACGCGCAGTGCGGCGTTTGGTACAAGGATTAGTAATTTTGGTAGGGGTAATTGCTGCCCTGTGGGGGATACGCCATCATTTGGAGCAGTCCCTTCAAACAACCGCCCAAGGGGTAGAACGTCAGCCCCTCTATATCTTTAACTGGGGGGATTATATTGATCCTGAACTGATTACTGCTTTTGAAGAAGAGAGCAATTATCGAGTCATTTATGAGACCTTTGATTCTAATGACGCCATGGAAGCCAAGCTTAAGCAAGGTGGGACGCCCTATGATTTAGTCTTCCCTAGCGAGTCCATTGTTGCGCGTCTTAAAAACCAAAACTTACTCAAACCGCTAGATTATAGCCGCTTAGAAGGGACAGAGCATCTGACGCCTTGGTTACTCAATCATGCTTTTGATCCAGGAAACCAATATAGCTTGCCTTATTTCTGGGGGACCTTTGGCATCATGGTGAATACGGAGCAAGTAGATCCAGCCACGATTGAGAACTGGTCGGATTTATGGAAGCCGGAATTCAAGAATTCTATCCTAGTCCTGGATGGTCATCGCGAGACTCTGGGGATGGCCTTGCAGGCGCGGGGCTATTCGCTTAACAGCCAAGATCCAGGGGAGTTAGCCATTGCCGGCACCTACCTCAAGGCACTGGCACCTAATGTTCGGGCTGTTTTAACCGATGAAATCAAACCGCTCATGCGCCTAGGCGAAGCGCCGATTGGCATGGGCTATTCCGGGGATGCGGCTAGCGTCATAGCCGACAATCCTAATATTGTCTATATCGTACCTAAAGATGGCTCGGCTGTGTGGACAGATAATTTCGCTATTCCTAGCACCAGTAAAAATGAAGCCGGGGCTTATGCCTTCATTAATTTCATGCTACGCCCTGAAAATGCGGCTAAAAATGCAGAATATGTAGGTTACGCCACGCCAAACGAGTCAGCCAAGGCCCTATTGCCTCAAGAGACGCTGGACAATCCTGCTTTCAATCCGCCTGCTGAGATCTTGCAACAACTCGAACATTACGAGTTCCTACCGGCGGATGTCATTAAGGAATTTAACGAACAATTCTTAGGCTTTAAGATGGCCTTATAGGAGGAAATCATGCACTATTTATTGAAGACACAGGCCCTCTATAACCCGACTAAGGGGACCATTGGGCCAGCCCTTGTGGAAATTCGCGACCAACAAATTGCGGCTGTCTATGAGACGGATAATCAAGAAGTAATGGGAGACCAAGCTAATCTTGAAGCTCTAGTGCCAGAAGCACTCAAGCACTTGCCGCTCAAGGACCTAGGTCAGCAAATGTTGTTGCCTGGCTTTATTGATGCGCATGTCCACTTCTATCCTTCTAGCTTGATTCAAGCGGGGATTTTGGGGCAAGTAGGGGGGGCGACACCTGAAATAGTCGCACGGCAGGCCCAGGACCTGCCTCTGCGTCAAGGTTGGCGCTTAGGCATTGGTTGGTATGCTAGCGAGTTTCAACCGGCTCAGCAGCCCCATCGTCGTACGCTTGATCGTTACTGTTCGGAGCCAACCATGCTCTTGTCAGGGGACGCTCACTCTATTTGGCTCAATACCGCAGCCTTGGAAGCCTTGGGCTTGAATCCTGATAATGTTGTGACCCTGTCAGGCCAGGCTCTAGTTGATGAGACAGATGGCCAATTGACGGGCACCTTCCTAGAAGCTGCTGCAGTCTACTATCAGACAGAGGTCTTCCGGCGCTTCCATGAAGAAGCAGTTCTAGCTATGCAAGATTTTAGTCGTCACCTTCATGCTATGGGGGTAACAGCGGTAGGGGATGTGGCCATTACAGGTGAGAGTCCTGATGATATGGTCTATCCGGAGCTCTATGAACGCGCCCTGGCTCAGGTTCCGTTGCGTCTCAGCTTCTTCCCAGCTATGCGGGCCAATCGTGAGCCTCTGCGTCAACTCTATCAGCGCTATCGTGGCCCTTGGCTACAAATGGGTGGGGTCAAGCAGTTTTTTGACGGCGTGACTTCTTCTCATACGGCCTATCTCAAGTCAGAGTATCCCGAGCCCTATTATCCGGGAGATGTGGGTGGGCCCCTTATCCCAATTGAAACCCAGCATGACTTTATCCTAGCTGCCAGCCAAGAAGATTGGCCAATGCGGATTCATGCCATTGGTGACCGGGCCATTGAGTTGACTTTGACCTATTACAAGGAAGCCCTAGCCAAATTCCCCCTCAGTCTGGGAAAATTCCACACCATTGAGCACTTAGAAGTAATGGATTGGGCTGATTTAGACCTAGTGGCCCAAGAGCAGCTAGTGGTTTCTGTTCAACCAAGCCACCTGATGGTAGGCTATGATAGCTTGGATGAAGAAGTAGGACCTGAACGTGCTAAGCACATGTTTCCTTTTAAGGAATTCTTGAAGCAAGGTGCAACTCTGGCCTTTGGAACCGACACGCCCGTAGTGGTCAATGTAACACCATTGGAGAGTCTGCATTACGCAGTCCACCGCCAGACCTGGGACGGGCTACCGCCTCAAGGCTTGATGCCAGAACAACGCTTGACACTTGAAGAGTCCCTCTATGCCCATACACTTGGGGCAGCTAAGGCCTTAAGTCGAACCGATATTGGGGGAATGGAAGCCGGTATGTGGGCAGACCTAGTTGTCCTATCCCACGATTTGCGAAGCGTCAAGGACTGGCGACAAGTCAAAGTGACCGCCACCTATTTGGCCGGTCAGCAAGTTTATTAAGAACATAGAAACTGAGACCTAATTAGGTCTCAGTTTTGCTTTTAAGAATGCCTTAGCAAAGTGATTTTGGTGGAACCAGTTCTGCTTATTGTAGGCAAAAAGATAGATTTGTAAAGGAAATACCCTTGAATTTAGGTAGCGCATACATTATAATGTAGATAATAAGTGGTGTAACTATTAGATTAGGCATAACTTTCCCATATAGGGAGAGTTATGCCTATTTTTTGTCGAAAGGGGAGGTGCGCAGTGAAAGTCATTCAATCACTCAACCAAAATGCTGCTTTAGTCGCCAGAGATGATGGGGCGGAATTGGTAGCATTAGGGAGAGGTGTAGGGTTTGGCAAGAAGAAAGGGGACACCATTGACCCATCTGCTGTGACCAGGGTTTTTAGTTTAGCGTCTAGTTACCGTCAGGAACAGTTGCTAGGCCTTATTAAGGAACTGGAACCATGGGTGTTCGAACTAGCTCAAGACATTACTATCATCGCTGAGGCGTGTTTGAAGCAATCCTTGATGGATACCTTCATTTTTACGATTGCTAAACATTTGCAATATGCCTTGGACCGGGAGCCTATTGAAGGGGGCGATTACGACCCTTTCCAGTATCAGCTCCATTATCTTTATCCGGACGAGTATCAGGCGGCGGCCGAGGCCATTACCCAGGTCAATGCCAAGTATCAACTTGACTTGGCCCAGGAAGAGGTTTCCTTCCTGACCTTGCATCTGGTCAATGGCCAAATCGATCAGGCAGGCTTCCACAATGTGGTAGAACTGAGCGAAATCCTCAATCGTATGATTCAAGTGATTGAGACGCAGACGGGAGAGCTCCTTGACAAGGAGTCCCCCGACTATGGGCGCTTTGTGGTTCATATCCGCTACTTCCTGATTCGGACTTTGAGCCATCAACCAGGCCAAGAGACCGTCTCACCAGAAAAAATCGAGACCGTCTTAGAGACGACTGCTGGGGTCTTTCCCCGGGAATGGGACCTCGTGAAGGTCCTTAAGGAGATCTTACTGGAAGAGTTCAATCTAAGTTTTGGTCAGGATGAAGATTTCTATCTCTTATTGCACCTTGTACGTATTCTAGGAAGGAAGTGACCCGAATGGGGGTTGTAGCAAGTTTAATTCAGTCGGAATTGATTGATTTGGCGTGTGAGCAGACAGACCAAGCCCTCTTCTTCGCCCATCAAGCAGCCAAGTTACAGGACTTGGGCTATGTGGCCGATAGCTTCGGTCAGGCTTTGGCGGAGCGAGAGGCAGAGTTCCCGACAGGATTGGCCTTGGAACATGTGACAGTGGCTATTCCCCATACCTATGTTGAACATGTCAAACGTCCCTTTATCGCCTTTTACCGCCTGGTAGAGCCGGTAATGCCTTTTATCCAGATGGGGACCGATGATGTGGTAGTTTATCCGCGTTATATCATGATTTTGGGCATAAAAGAAGCCAAGGCTCAGGTGGATCTCTTAGCAGAGCTCATGACACTTTTAAGCCAGGAAGACTTGGTGGCCAAACTAGAGGCTGCCCAGTCGCCAGAAGCAATTGTAGACTTATTAAGCCATTAGAAAGGATGATTGATTATGAAAAAGATTATTGTTGCCTGTGGTTCTGGGGTTGCGACCTCTCAAACAGTAGCGTCCAAGTTAGATAAGTTGCTCAAAGGCAAGGGCGTACCTGCTCAAGTCGAAGCAGTGGACATTAAATCACTCAAACATCACATCAAAGATGCGGATGCCTATGTCTCCATCGTTAAAACTAAGGATCAAATCGATATCCCAACCTTTAACGGCATTGCCTTCCTGACAGGTATGGGACAAGATGCTGAGTTACAAAAGATTATTGATTTCTTGAAGGCCTAGGATTTACCTTCCTAGCAACGACGACCGTGTGAATCAAGGAGGAATGACACATGGATATCTTACAAACAGTTGTCAATTATGTCTTAAATGATTTGGGAGCAGCCGTTTTTGTTCCCCTCTTAATGTTGATTATCGGGCTTCTTATGAAGATGAAATTCTCCGAAGCCTTCCATTCAGCGCTGACCTTAGGGGTAGCCTTCTCCGGGATGGGGCTATTGATTGGTTACATGATGACCTCTATGGGGGATGCAGCTGCCTCTATGGCTACCAGAACCGGTTTCTCCTTGCCAGCTGTAGACGGGGGCTGGCCTGGTATGGCGGCCATTTCTTGGGCTTGGCCATACGCCTTTCTCATGTTCCCTCTGACCATTGGGGTCAACATTGTCATGCTGATGCTCAAACAAACCAAGACCGTCAACGTGGACATGTGGAATGTCTGGGGTAAAATCTTTACCGCCGTTATGGTTTCCTACATTACTGGCAATGTCATCATGGGCTTTGTCGCAGCCACTATCCAAATTATCTTCGAGCTAAAGGCGGGCGATATGTATGGGCCTGAGGTAGAACGTTTGACCGGGATTCCTGGGGTAACTGTACCGCATTTTATTGTCTTAATCTCCGTTATTCTCTATCCAATTGATGAGTTGCTGAAGAAGATTCCTTTCTTCAACAAGCCAATGGATGCGGATGCGCTTAAGGAAAAAATCGGGATTTTTGGCGAAAACTCTGTTATGGGGGCTATTATTGGTTTCGTCTTGGGCTTGGCAGCCGGTTATGGGCTATCAGGTTCCCTCAAGTTAGCCGTCCAAGCAGCGACAGCTATGACTCTCTTCCCGATGATTTCAAAACTCTTCTCTCAAGCTCTATCACCTGTATCTGAAGCTATTTCCGAATTTATGCGGACTAAATTTAGCGACCGTGAAGTCTTTATCGGTTTGGACTGGCCTATTTTAGCAGGGCGTAATGAACTATGGGTAGCCGTGATTATCACTATCCCAGTGCTCTTACTTATGTCGATTATCTTACCTGGCAACATCGTTTTACCATTTGCGGGGATTATCAACCTGTCCTTCGTCGTAGGGGCCTTGCTCTTAACTAACGGGAACTTAGCACGTATGATCTTCCACGGGGTGGTATCTGCACCGCTCTTCCTCTATGGGGCAACTTTCTTCGCTACTTATATTACCCGTTTGGCTAATGAAACAGGGGCTGCGGTAGTAGAAGCTGGTAAGCTCTTGTCCTGGTCAACCTTTGAAGGGCCGGACTTCCGTTATCTCCTATCTACTGGTTTGTCTGGCAATATTGTCAGCATCCTACTCTTCGTCTTGTGGGCCGGGCTCTTTTATGTACTCTATCGTGCACGCATGGCCTACAACAAGAAAATGGAAGAGGCAGGTGAATAGAACATGTTCCAAAACAGCACCATCGTTGCGGAATTTGCAGATATTACCCATGTCATGTGGTCAATGGGTTGGGATGAGAAGAATGGGGGCAATATCTCCGCTATTCTCACTGAAGACCAATTAGCACAAGTTGAGCAAGTGGCATCCCCGCGTTTTGTTCCTTTGGAACATGTGCCTGAAAATATGGTGGGGCGTCATGTCTTAATAACGGCCTCAGGTTCAGAATTTCGTCGAGTGCGGGACTCTTTAAGGGAGACCTTAGGCGTCATTCGAGTAGAGGCCAATGGTTACGCCATTGTTTGGGGCTTTGAAGGAGGCAATAAACCAACTTCGGAAATCTATATGCACCTGCTCAGCCATAGTACCCGACTAGTAGTAGACCCACATCATCGGATTGTCCTCCACAACCATGCAACTGAAGTTTCCGCCCTCAGTTTCATTCTGGATCAGACAGACCAAGCCTTCACCCAGACTCTCTGGCGTATGATTACCGAGTGCTTGATTGTCTTCCCGGATGGTATCGGGGTCGTGCCTTGGATGGTCTGCGGGACCGAAGCCATTGGTCAGGCGACAGCAGCTAAACTCAAGGATAGTCGCATCGTAGTCTGGGCATATCATGGCATCTTGGCCACTGGTTCTAGCATTGCGGACTGCTTTGGCCTCATCGAGACCGTAAACAAGGCAGCCAAGGTCTACCTCAGTATCGCCCACTTGCCACATCAAGATGGCATTAGCGATAGCCAGTTACATGACCTAGCTGACTTCTTCAAAGTAACTCCACGTTGGGAATTACTAGAAAAATAGCCCACTAGTAGGTGGTCAGAATAAATCCCCGGTAGCTAGATAGCTGCCGGGGATTTTGCATGAGAATAACCCTACTCTGTAACCAAACTGTAAGCCACCAAAAAATGCGAGAGGTAGTTGTTTGGGCTATATATATAGGGAGGGGTCTTTATGTATGCGGCTTTGAATGAAGCAGGTAAGTTGGTCTATGCTAGTCAGGTGGCGGGATTAGTGGGGGAGGGGCCCTGGTTTTGTCCACGTTGTCATCGGCCGCTTAAATTGCGGTCGGGCAGACGGGTTAGACCCCATTTTGTTCATGTGGATGGGGTTTGTGGGCAAAGGGGATTAAGTAAGCGCCAGGTCATGGAGTCGGAGCGGCATCAAGCGGCTAAAAGCCTTTTAGGTCAGACCTTCCAAGCTCAAGGTGAGTGCGTTAATTTGGAATATTATTTACCTTCTTCGGGGCAATTTGCGGACCTCTATCTACCTCAACGTCAGTGGGTGGCGGAGTATCAACAATCTGTTATTTCCGCTCAGCTTCTGGCTAATCGGCAGGCGGATTATCAAGCCTTAGGTCAGACAGTGGTCTGGCTATTATCAGCTGACGTCCTAAGGGGCAAGTTTAAGACCCGTTGGAAACAAACTTGCCTGCATTATGCCCCTGCTTGGGGTTATTATTGGCTAGCCCTGGATGTGGAGGGCGCCTGCCTAGTTCAGGATTTTCAACTGCCTTTAGTCTATTCCCGCCTGTCCTATACTTATCAAAGCCGGACCTTACAACTTACGGCTCTCTCTCAGCAGGCTTGGCAGGCGGATTGTCTGGCTTATGGTGCTTGGCTGGGACCAAGGACTTGTCACTGCCGAGAAGGCCAAGTCGCTAGCCATATACGTAGCCATTTGGTGGCTGGGCACCAATCTTATTGGCGTCAGCTTTATCAGGAGGGAATTCAGGTGGGAGACTTACCCGCTTGGTGCCTGCAGGGGCGCTATCAAGTCCTGGTCAGCCCTGAGCCTGGTTGGGTCTGGTTGGCCTATGAGGCTGCTTTTTTGAAGGAGGCTAGGGAAGTTAATCAAGGCTTTACAGGACAGGACTGGTTGCTTTTCCATGAAAGTCTAGTAAAGGCCGATAAGCTTCACCTTGCCCCGACGCCTTTGTTAGGCGAGAAGGGGCGAGCCAGATTGCTGCCAGAAATTTGCCAGTCCTTCCTACGCCTATGGCAGTGGCAAGGCCACCTAGCCTTTGACCAAGATGGGGAGCTTTATCGTGTCGTCAGTCAAGAATTGGTAGGTCAAACAGGTCGAAGTGACTAAAAGAACACTTCTTCCTCTTCCTCAAGGGCTTTCAATTCAATTCACAAGTGAATTGTGCTAAAATTTATGATGTCTAACTATTTACTAATTTTAAGATGAGGTGACCTTATGTCAGAAGAAACATTACGTACGCGTGAACAACAACCTGAAGCCTTTACTTGGGACCTGACTTCGCTCTATGCGGACGCAGACCAATGGCAGGCTGAGTATGACAAGGCAGAAGCCATGGTGGCGGACTTAGCATCCTTCAAGGGCACCCTGAATCAAGGTGGCGCCCACTTAGTGACCGTTATTGAGGCTATTCAAGCGGCTTGCTTAGTTGTTGAGCGTCTCTATGCTTACGCCCACTTAACCTACGATCAAGATTCGACCAATAGCGCTGCCCAAGTCCTCAATGCTCGAGCTATGCAGCTTTACAGCAAGTTGGCAGAAGCCATTGCCTTCTTCGACCCTGAATTGTTGAGCTTACCATCTGAAACCCTGGAGGCTTACTTCCAAGAAACACCTGAATTAGATTTCTACCGTCAGTACTTGGATGATATTACCCGTGGGCGTGCCCACACCTTGTCGGCTTCCGAGGAGACGCTCCTAGCGCAGTTGGGCGAGATTTTTAATAGCCCTTATTCTACTTTTTCCTTGTTGGACAATGCTGACTTTGTCTTCCCAACCATTGAGGGACCAGAAGGGCAAGCAGTACAATTAACACATGGGACCTATGGTCGCCTCTTGGAAAGTACGGACCGCCGTGTACGACGTGATACTTTCCAACAGTACTACACTGTCTACAACCAGTTCAAGAATACCTTGGCCAATGTCTTATCTACCAATATTAAGACTGACAACTACAAGGCTAAAGTCCGTCACTATCCATCGGCACGGGCAGCAGCCCTCTTCCGCAACAATGTACCGGAATCCGTCTACGACACCTTGTTAGAGACGGTGGGCGATCACTTGGGCTTACTCCACCGTTATACCGCCTTGCGTAAGGACCTCTTGGGCTTAGATTCGCTCGAAATGTACGACCTTTATACACCACTTCTTGGGGATGCTCCAATCAAATTTAGCCAAGCAGAAGCGCGGGATATCGTGATGGAAGCTTTAGCGCCAATGGGACCAGATTACTTAGAAATTATGGCCAAGGCCTTTGATGAGCGTTGGATTGACTGGTATGAAAACAAGGGCAAACGCTCAGGCGCTTACTCAGGTGGGATGTATGACAGCAAGCCTTATGTCCTACTCAACTGGCAAGACAATATCAATTGGCTCTTCACCTTGGTTCATGAGTTGGGTCACAGTGCGCACTCTTACTTGTCTCGCACTAACCAACCTTATGTTTACAGTGATTATTCGATTTTCTTGGCTGAGATTGCCTCAACTACTAATGAAAATCTCTTGACGGACTACCTCTTGAAGAAATATCAAGATCCTCAAATTCGTCTCTATGTCCTCAACCACTTCTTGGATGGGGTTAAGGGAACGGTCTTCCGTCAAACCCAATTTGCAGAATTCGAGCACTTCATGCACCAAGCAGATGCGGAAGGAACCCCATTAACTCACGAGTTCTTGACGGAAAACTATCGCAAATTAAATGCTAAGTACTACGGACCAAGCGTTAACTCTGACTCTGAAATTGGGCTAGAGTGGGCACGGATTCCACACTTCTATTACAACTACTATGTATTCCAATATGCGACTGGTTTCTCTGCGGCCACCTTCTTCGCAGACAAGATTGCGGCTGGCGACAGTGCTTTACTTGAAGCCTACAAGGGATTCCTCAAGTCAGGCTGCAGCCTCTATCCAATCGACACCATGAAGAAGGCTGGGTTGGATATGACGCAACGTGACTATATTGAAGCAACACTCAAGGTCTTCGAAGCACGCTTGAACGAGTTTGAAACCCTCTTGGCAGAAACTAAATGATTCAATAAACTGGGGAAGCAAGCCTTCTCCAGTTTTTTGTAGCTATGGTGTTTAGGACTGAGCACTACTTTTATTTTCCCACCGCAACTGCTAGAAATCTGGCGCTATACGTGATAAAATTTAGGTATGCGACTTTCTAAGAATATGAGGGATTGAATGAAAAAATTTGAATCATTACCGGCGGAACTGCAGAACGAGCAAGTGCGCCCCTATTACGAGGCCTTAGCCGCTAAGCGCGGGCAATTATTTTTGAAACGGGCCTTCGATATCTTGGTGAGTGCTATCTTGCTACTCTTACTCTCGCCAATTTTACTCTTTTTCGCTATTTGGATTAAGTTAGACTCACCGGGGCCAGTCTTCTATCGCCAGGAACGGGTGACGACCTACGGAAGAATCTTCCGAATTTTCAAGTTCCGGACGATGAAGGTGGATGCGGACAAGATGGGGTCCTTAGTGACTCTCAAGAATGATGACCGCATTACCCGCGTAGGACATGTCATTCGCCGTTATCGTCTAGATGAACTACCTCAATTGTTGAACATCTTAACAGGGGATATGAGTCTGGTTGGTACGCGACCTGAAGTAGCCAAGTATGTGGCTGCTTATACGCCTGAGATGAAGGCTACCTTGCTCTTGCCAGCTGGGGTAACCTCTACGGCTAGTATCCTCTTCAAGGACGAGGAAGAATTAATTGCCAAGTTCATCTTGGAAGGAATGGAAGTGGATGATATCTACATCACCAAGGTCCTACCGGAGAAGATGCACTATAACTTATCCTATCTCAAGAATTATAGCTTTCTAGGCGATTTGAAACTCATGGTTCGAACTGTCTTGAAGGTCTTCAAATAAAGGAGCGTTTGCTATGAAAAAATGGAATATTCCCTTCTCACCACCTGACTTAGGCCAGGCAGAAATTGATGAGGTTGTGGATACCCTCAAATCCGGTTGGATTACCACCGGCCCTAAGACTAAGAAATTAGAAGTGGAGCTTTCAAGCTATACGCAGACGCCACGTACAGTCTGCCTAAACTCAGCCACTGCAGCTTTAGAATTGATTTTACGGGTATTAGGCATTGGACCTGGCGATGAAGTCATTGTGCCAGCCTTGACCTATACGGCTTCTTGTGCGGTAATCGAGCACGTAGGAGCGACGCCTGTCTTAGTTGACTTGCAGTCCACTGGCTTTGAGATGGATTACGACTTATTGGCTGCTAGCTTAACAGCTAAGACCAAGGCGGTCATCCCAGTTGAAATCGCGGGGATTCCTTGTGATTATGACAAACTCATGTCGGTTCTAGAAGCCAAGAAGGATCTCTACCAAGCCAATCCTGAGCATGCTATCCAATCACTCTTTGATCGCGTGATTGTTATTTCGGACTCTGCTCACGCCCTAGGGGCAACTTATAAGGGACAACCAGCAGGGACTTGGGCGGACTTCACTTCCTTCTCCTTCCATGCAGTTAAGAACTTTACGACGGCAGAAGGCGGTAGCGTGACATGGAAGGCTCGTCCAGGCCTTGATGATGACGAACTTTATCGTCTTTTCCAAGTCTTCTCCCTACATGGCCAAACCAAGGATGCCTTGGCTAAGACCCAGCTAGGGGCTTGGGAATATGATATTGTTATCCCAGGTTTCAAATGCAACATGACCGATATCATGGCTAGCATCGGCTTGGTACAATTACAACGTTATCCAGGTCTCTTGGCGCGTCGTAAAGAATTGGTAGCGCAGTATGATCAAGGTTTCGCTGGCACCCCTATCAAGCCTTTGCCTCATCAAGGCACGGATTATGAATCTTCTCGCCACCTCTACATTACCCATATTGAAGGGGCTAGTCTGGAAGACCGTAACCGCATCATCACCTTGATGGCAGAGCGGGGCATTGCGACCAATGTCCACTACAAACCATTGCCACTGCTCACCGCTTATGCTAATATGGGCTTTAAGATGGCGGACTATCCAAATGCCTACGCTTATTATGAAAATGAAATTACCTTGCCTCTACATACCCGTTTGACGGATGAAGAGGTAGCCTACATTATTGAAAGTTTCCGTGAGGTTGTGGCCCAAGTCCTTGAGGAAGGGGTGTAGCCTGATGTTAGTTTCAATCATCACGACAGCGATGAACGAGGAGGCTTATTTGCCAGGTCTCTTCTCAGATTTTCTCAACCAGACCTATCCCCACGATCAAATTGAAATTATCCTCATGAATTCTATGTCGACTGATAAGACACGAGATCTAATGCTAGATTTTCAAGCTCAGTTCCGCGACGAATTCTACGATATTCAAGTCCATAACAACCTACGCAAATCACTGGCGGCCGGTTTGAACGAAGGCATTAAGGTGGCGCGCGGGGAGTGTGTTCTCAAGGTAGATGCCCATGCGACCATTCCTGAAGATTTTGTGGAGCGGAATGTGGCAGTTATCTCTCAGGGAGAATTCATCTGTGGCGGTAAACGTCCAACCATCATTGAATCAGACGACCCTTGGAGCAAGACCTTGCACCAGGTAGAAGAAGCCATGTTAGGTAGTAGCATTGCCTCTTACCGTAAGGCCGACAGTCCTCGCTATGTTAAATCGATTTTCCATGGTATGTATAAGAAGGCAGTCTTTGACCATGTTGGGGGATTAGATGAGCGGCTAGGGCGGACAGAGGACAATGAGATTCACGACCGTCTGCTCAAGGCTGGTTATCAGATTAAGTACGATCCAAGTATTATCTCCTATCAATATATGAGACCTAACTTCCAGAAGATGCTTAAACAAAAATACAGCAATGGCTACTGGATTGGCATGACCAGTCATGTTCGACCATCCTGCCTATCGCTCTATCATTTTGTACCATTTGTCTTCACCTTAGCGGTGATTTTCTCCATCCTAATGTTGCCAGTAACGGGTTGGTTCTTGGGCCTCTTGGCCTTAGTCTACTTTGGGGCTATGGCCGCTGTAACCGGCCTAACCATCCGCAAGGAAGGCTTCCTACCCCATTATTTGGCCATGCCATTCCTCTTGTTAGCTGTCCATCTAGCCTATGGTTTTGGGACTATCGTAGGTCTTTTCAATGGTCTACGTTGGCGCCAAGAATACTTTGCTGAAGAGGAAGAAGCAGAAGAAACAAAGAAATCAGTCTAGCCCTTATGAAAGGAAGATATCTATGTATTCAAAACAAATCGTTAAGAACTGTGCCAATGCAAGTTTTATCCGTAAAATGTTCGAGAAAGGCCTAGAGTTGGCCAAGCAATATGGCCCAGAGAATGTCTATGACTTTTCCATCGGGAACCCCTTTGCTGAACCACCTGTAGACTTGCGTGAACGCATGAAGGAATTAGTCGACCAACCAGGTGTTCACCGTTATATGCCAAATGCTGGTTTCCCAGATGTACGCGAGAAGGTGGCAGCTTTTTATAGCGCACGCTCTGAAAAGCCAATCCCTGCTAGCCATATTGTCATGACAACCGGGGCAGCAGGTGCCCTTAACGTCTTGTTCAAGGCTATCTTGAACCCGGGCGAGCGCATCGTAACTTTTGCGCCTTACTTCGTTGAGTATGGCTTTTACGCTCAAAACGTGGGCGCTCATTTGGATACAGTAGAAACTGAATCTACTGATTTCTTACCAAACATTGAAGGCTTACGTCAGGCCATTCAACCTGATACCCGGATTCTCTTGTTGAACTCTCCTAACAACCCAACAGGTCGCATCTATTCACGTCAAGATTTAGAGGAAGTAGCTGGGGTATTGCGTGAAAAGTCAGCAGAATTTGGCCAACCAATCTTCTTAGTGTCGGATGAACCTTATGCAACCATTACTTATGATGGCCATCAAGTGCCGAATGTCCTAGATCTTTATGAGCATGCCATCGTGGTGAACTCCTTCTCCAAGTCCTTAGGTTTGGCGGGTGAACGGATTGGTTACATCGCGGTTGGGGCAGATGTGCCAGAAGTGGACACCTTAATGGATGCCCTCATCTTCTGCAACCGGACATTAGGCTTCAACAATGCGCCTGCCCTGGCTCAAAAGGTCGTAGCAGAGTACTTGGATGTCTTGCCTGATGTAGCGGACTATCAAGCTAAACGCGACTTACTTTATAAGGAATTGACGGCTCTTGGTTTCGAGACTAACTTGCCAGAAGGGGCCTTCTACTTCTTCATGAAGGTGCCAGCTAATTTTGAAAGTTCTGTTGAATTTGCTAACTATGTAGCCGACAAGCACCAAATCTTGGTCGTGCCAGGTTCTGGTTTCGGCTGTGAAGGTTATGTCCGTCTGTCCTACTGCGTCAAGATGGAAGTAGTTGAGCGTTCGCTCAAGGCTTGGCAGGCTCTAGCGGCTGAGTTAGGCCTCAAGAAATAAATAAATTAGTAAAACGCCTCCTTGTGTATTCAAGGAGGTGTTTATTGCATTCAAAAATCCCAAGTGATAGGAAGTCACTTGGGATAATTTTCTTTAAGCCTGGTTAAAGGCATCCAGGAAGCGACGGAGGCCGGCGCGACCTTCTGGGCTTTGCTTGAAGACGCCAGCGTCTTCAAGGACGCGAGCGAATTTGGCCCCCACAGCTGTTTGGACTAGGCCATCGACTTGGTCAGCGGCCACCTGAGGATGGTGAACAGCCAATTCTTGCGCCCAGCTTTGGTGATAGTCAGCTACTTGGTCCAAGGAGGCTTGGCCCAGTAAGAAGTCCTTGATAGTGGCTAGCTCGCCCACTAGACGTGGAGGTAGGATAGCCAAGCCCATGACTTCAATCAGGCCGATATTTTCCTTTTTAATGTGTTGAACATCAGGATGTGGGTGGAAGAGGCCGTCCGGATAGGTATCAGTGGTCCGGTTGTTGCGCAGCACTAAGTCCAATTCGTAGGCGCCATCTCGACGTCTAGCAATTGGCGTAATGGTGTTGTGCGGGGTCTCCCCACTAAAGGCCAGGATGTCACAAGCCTCATCGCTATAGCCACGCCAGAAGTCTAAGAGGGCTGTCGCCGCATCTACTAGTGGGGACTTGTCTTGGCTACGTAGGCGGATGACAGACAGGGGCCATTTGACTAAGTCGACGCTTAAATCTGGAAAGGCACTTAGGCTAGCCGTCTCATAGGCCGGCGCCTGATCCATAGGGAAGGTGTGACGCCCGCCCTGATAGTGGTCGTGGGAGAGAATGGATCCGCCCACAATCGGTAAGTCGGCATTAGAGCCAGCAAAATAATGCGGCAACACCTCAATGATGTCCAGTAAGTGCTCAAAGCAAGCCCGGTCAACCTTCATAGGCACATGCTCCTGGTTGAGGAAGATGCTGTGCTCGTTATAGTAGACATAAGGCGAGTACTGCATGCCATAGGCGCCTCCGCCTAGAGATAGGCGAATCAGACGGTGGTTTTGACGCGCCGGATGATTACTACGGCCTCGGTAGCCTTCGTTCTGCATGCAAAGCAGGCACTTAGGATAGTGGCTTGGCTTAGCTAATTTGGCCGCCGCGATATCCTTAGGATCCTTTTCTGGCTTGGAAAGGTTGATGGTAATCTGCAAGTCGCCGTAGTCGCTAGCCGCGTTAAAGGCAATATTCTTGGCAATGTGGCGGGTCTTAATGTAGTCATTGGCCCGTGACAGGGCATAGAAATAATCTGTGGCCCGCTCTGGTGAATCCTGGTAAAGGGCCCAGAAACGTTGATTGACGACTGACGGTAGGGGTGTCAACAAATCCATAATAGCCGCCTCAAAGGCCTCACGGCCGAAGGCAGAGTCTGCAATCAAGCCATGTTCTAGGGCATAGATTTCTAATTGGTCGAGATAATCCAAGAGGCTTAGCTCTGGATCTAGGGCTTGGTCACAAGGATCTAGTCCGTCTAAGGCTAGGAGTGCTAGGACTTGGTTGGCAGTGTAGTCTCGATCTAAAGGGTCCAGCCAGCCATCTTGGATGGCGCGGCTGACAAAATGTTGGATGATTTGGTCAATTGGAATAGTCACAGCGTTCGTCCTCTCTGCTTGCCTGATTCTTAGACAAGCACTCATGATCTTTTAGTCAGCTAGAGCGTGGGCGCCGGCGCCAACTTGGGCAATATAGAAGCTAGCAGGGTAGCCAATACTTGCCTCATAGGCTTGGCCAATGGCTGCTTGAACAGCCTCAACGGCATCTTTAGCCACTAAGGCAATGGCGCATCCGCCCATGCCGGCACCTGTCATGCGAGCGCCTAGGACGCCTTCTTGTTGCCAGGCCGTGTGAACCAGGGTGTCGAGCTCACGGCCGGTCACTTCATAGTCTTCCTGTAAGCTCATATGGGAGGCGTTAAGGAGTTGGCCGAAAGTCTTCAAATCGCCGGCAGTCAAGGCTTCTTTGGCTTGAACTGTCCGTTGATTCTCGTAGACCGCGTGTTTAGCCCGACGTTCTAAGACGTCATCATTAATGAGATGGCGGCTCGTTTCAAAGCCATCAGGGCTCAATTGACCCAGGCTTTGGATTTGCATGCCACCTGCTTGTAGGCGACGCAGGGCTTCCTCGCACTGGCTGCGACGTTCATTATACTTAGAGTCTGCTAACTCACGGCGTTTGTTGGTGTTCATAATTAGTACTAGGTAGTCGCCGAAAGCCGCAGGGACTAGTTGGTAATCTAGGCTATTGGTATCCAAATAGATAGCCATGTCTTTGGCCCCCATACCAATAGCAAACTGGTCCATAATACCGGAATTAACGCCAATGAAGTGGTTCTCGACTTGTTGGCCAATCTTGACTAAATCCAGACGGGTCAAGCTTAAGTCAAAGAGGGATTCCAAGGTAATACCTACCAATAATTCCAAGGAAGCAGAACTTGAGAGACCTGCCCCGTTAGGGATATTGCCGTAAACCAAGAGGTCGAAGCCTTGGTCGATGGTGTGGCCAGCTTGGCGCAAGAATTTGACTTCGCCTTTGACAAAGTTAGTCCAGCTATCTTCTGGGCGATTGACTAGCTCTTGCGATAAATCAAAACTGATAAGACCAGCCTCTTCGAAGTTGAGCGAATAGCAACGCACTAAGCTATCTTGACGTCGACGGGCAATGCCGTAGGTCCCTTGGGTGATGGCACAGGGGAAGACCCGCCCACCATTATAGTCGGTATGCTCACCAATCAGATTAATGCGCCCAGGCGCAAAGAAGGCCCGGCCGGCTTCAGATTCAAAAACTTCCTGAAATCGAGTGTGTAAAGCAGATAATTCCATACAAGTTCCTCCTAGTACTAGCTAGATAATTGAGTAATATAGTTCTATTATACGACTAAATGTAAGGGTGTTCAATGCTATTTCTAACAGATTTTTTATCCTTTTTGGGGAGGGGCCATATGCGTTTACTTTTCAAGCCCAATTTCGGTATAATAAAGGGGTGAGAAAAGTTAGGAAAGGAGGCTGGCACCATGATTCGTAGTGTCCCCCTGAATGCCCAGGATGTCTGGATCAACATTGAAGCCGATGCCCTAGAAAAACATCCCGAGTTGATTGAGGAATTCGACTTGGATGAGGAGATTATCAAATACGCGGCCGACCGTAATGAGCGAGCTCGGGTGGATTATGATCGCCAAAGCCACACCTTCGTCCTAATTTTTAATGTGCCCAATCGGATTAAGCAGACCCGACACTACGAGACGGTGCCGATGTCCTTTATCGTCCAAAAGCATCGCCTGATTACGATTAGCAACGAGGACAATGCCTATATCCTACAGCGTATGCACCGGAATTTAGAGTTGGAACCAGAGCAGAGTCTCTTCGGCTTTCTCTTCGAGGCCCTCTATCGGGTGACGGATGAGTACTTCCCTCTAGTTGAGGAAATCAACCGTGAGCGGGATCAGTTGACCCGCCTCTTACGTGACAAGACCACGCGGGAGAATCTCCTGGCCTTGTCGGATATGGAGACCGGTATGGTCTATTTCATCACCGCTAGCAAGCAGAATACGGTCCTATTGGAGCAGCTGCGGACCTTACTGGTTTTTCGTTCGCTAACGGAAGTGGAGCGGGAGCAATTGGAAGATGCCCTGATTGAAGCGCGCCAGTTAGTGGAAATGACCCAGTTGACAGGCCAAACCCTACAACAACTGTCAGACACCTATAACAATGTCTTGAATAATAACTTGAACGATATTTTTCGGATTCTGACCACGCTTGAGATTATCCTCATGGTGCCAACCTTTGTGACCGGCTTTTTCGGTATGAACGTGCCGGTGCCTTTTGCTAATCACCCTATGGGCTGGTTGATTACCTTGATTATTAGTATTGCCGGATGCATAGTGATTAATGGCGTCCTCAAAAATCTCTTGGCCCGAAAATAAGAAAGGAGGCTCCCCATGATTAGCATGCGACCAATCAACGAGACAGATAGCTGGCTCAATATTGACGTGGACACCATTGCCTCTCGGCCGGACCTCCTTAGTCAATATGGCTTAGATGAAGAAATAGTCGAATACGCCCTGGACCGTAATGAACGGGCTCGGACCGAGTATGACCGCGAACGCAATACCTTTATCATCATCTATAATGTCCCTAATCCCATTAAACAGGATTACCACTATGAGACGGTGCCCATGACCTTTATTGTCCAGCCCAATCGTCTCATTACCATCAGCAACGAGGCCAATGCTTACCTGATACCGGAATTTAGCCGTTACCTGGATGCTAACTTTGGGGTTTCGGTCTTCACTTTCCTATTCGCTTCGCTCTATACTGTGTCTGAACAGTATTTCCCTTTGGTTGAGAAAATCAACCAGGAGCGCGACCAACTTAACCAGGTTCTCAGACAGAAGACCACCAAACAGAACCTCTTCGCCTTGTCAGACTTGGCCACTGGGGTGGTTTACTTTGTCTCAGCCACCAAGCAGAATGTGGTGCTGTTGGAACAATTGCGGACCCAGTTCATGTCTCGCCTGTTAGATGAGGCAGCGCGTGAGGAGCTAGAAGACTCCCTGATTGAAGCCAAGCAGTTGGTGGAAATGACCCAGTTGACCTCGACCATCTTGCATCAACTGTCGGGCACCTATAATAACGTCCTGAACAACAACCTGAATGACACCATGAAACTCTTAACCATTGTGTCCATTCTCCTGACGATTCCAGACATTATCACCTCCTTCTTTGGAATGAATATGCCCCTGCCTTTCGAACAAGACGCCATGGGCTGGGTCTATATCTTATTGATATCGGCAGTCGGCTGGGTGATTGGCCTGCGAATCCTCAACTATCTCATGGATAAGAAACAATAGCGACTAGGAAAGGGGGCAGGTGACGCGTGGCCCTGATTGAACAAGAAGTAAAAATTGCCTTGGAGGCAGAGAGCTTTGCCCGGCTTAAGTCAGGTTTGGGGCTAGACGAAGTGGCCCCACGCCAACAAGTTAACCACTATTACGATAGTGAGCAGAGCGCCCTTAAGGCGGCTCGGGCTGCCTTGCGCCTACGGCAATATGAGCAAGTGAGCGAGTGGACCTTCAAACAGGCTTTGGATCAGTTCCAAGCCTTGGAAATCACACAAACTAATGCGGGTCGCCTAGATTCGGTACCAGCTAGCCTGGCTGGCGCTTGGATTCAGGATGCGAGCCTCTTAGCCGCCATAGCCAAAGTAGGCCTAGAGCCCCAGGACCTAGTTCTGCGCTATGGTTTCCAGACTAATCGCTGGACTTTAGACTTAGGCTGGGGTGAGCTAGTGCTAGATCAGACTCTCTATGGTGACCAGGCCGACTATGAGTTGGAGTTAGAAGCGCAAGACCTGCATTTGGCTCAAGACTATATAGCCAAATTAAGTCAGAACTATGATTTTCCGCTCATAGCAGCAGACAAGAAAATTGCCAGAGTTAGCGCCTATTATGATAAACTAGAGAATAATAAATGAGCCAGTGGTCCACTCTAAAGAGTGGACCACTAGCTACATAGAAAACCGACGAAAAGGGCCCAAAATGCAGAGAAAGCCGAGAGCCAGTGGTCCACTTTGGAGAGTGGACCACTAGCTACATGGGAAAATGCTGAAAAGAGCCCGAAATGCCGAGAAAACCGAGAGCCAGTGGACCACTTTGAAGAGTGGACCACTAGCTACATGGAAAAAGGACGAAAAGGGCCCAAAATGCAGAAAAAGTCGAGAGCCAGTGGACCACTTTAGAGAGTAGACCACTAGCTAGTTGAGAAATAGAGGAGAACAGTCCGCTTCATCCCAGCAGAGCCAGATTCCGGCCGCAATGTCTTTTAGTCGGGCCATAAGGCGTTTCATTAGAACTTGTCTATTCTTTGTGTTAAGATAAATTTAAGAAATCCAGTCGGAGAGGAGGGACAGTCGCATGCCACAAGAGCAAGTGGCCTATCAAGTATCGGGTCATGGTCAGGCCAGATTATTTGAGTTGTATCTCTTTGTTAACCCCCTAGGGCAAGATTGCCGCAGAGTAGAGCGCGAACTCAGCCGTGCGATTAAGCAAATGCCAGCCAAGACGGATGTGCATATTCTCTGCTTCACCAGTCAACCCCTCATTGCCCGTTACATGATGCAGCTGGGTTATGAACCTCAGGATTTGCGTCATCGCAACGAGATTTTCCAGAAGATTTATTCTGCCACCTTGGCTTACCGGGCAGCGGGTCTGCAAGGCAAGCGTCGTGGCCGTCAATACCTCTACGAAATGCAAAGTCGCATTAATTCTGATTTAGAACGACTGACGGATGAATTTTTGGCTAACTTAGCCTGTGATATTGGCTTAGACTTGGCCCTCTTCGAGAGTGACCGACGTTCTCAATACGTCAAGGAACTCTACTATCGTGATCAAAAGATTGCACTCGAGATGAAAGTACAAGATACACCGTCACTCATTATTTTTGAACAATGTTCCGGGGACTCCGGCATCCTCTTACAAGGACCGATGGAGTGCCAACATATTCTGGAACAAGTGGACTTATTAATGGATAAAACCTGCTGCCCTCGACCTACCCGGTTGAAGCTGGTCGCAACAAAAAAATAATAATAGAGAGGCTAGAACTTGGTTCTAGCCTCTTTTTTTGGTGATGTGGAGTGGGGCAGCGTGCTGATTAGGTAATTAAATGTGACAAAATGATCAAAAACAACAAGAATCCTAAACATTTCAGCAAGAATGTGCAAGAATTATTAGGGGGATTTTAGTAAAATAAAAGAGATATCTTCATATTCAAGGGAAGTGCCTTGCGTTATTCAAAGAGTCTAAAAGCAAAAAAATAGCACCGAATCGGTGCTCACTCATCAGAGTTGATTGCGGATAAAACCTTATTTTAACGCGCTGTGTTGTGTTGAATGCTTATCAACAACATCATATTAGCACATAATTTCTGAGAATGCAACTATAAATTTGGGGGGATTCATATGCGTAAAGAATATAGTATCGGATTAGATATTGGGACAAATAGCGTAGGTTATGCTGTGATTTATCATGATTTCACAGTTCCGGCCAAGAAAATGAAAGTCTTAGGGAATACAGACAAAAAATACATTAAGAAGAACTTGATTGGGTCAGTAACCTTCGATGAAGGAAGTCCGGCTAGTGATCGACGCCTTAGTCGTGGCGCGCGCCGTCGCTATACACGGCGTGCATACCGTCTTAATACATTGCAGCGCTTCTTCGATGAGCCTTTGAGTACTATTGATCCTAATTTCTTAGCTCGACTTAAGGAGAGCTTTTTGGTTGAGGGCGACAAACACTATGCTAAGCATCCAATTTTTGCTAATGAGGCTCAAGAAAAAGCATATCATGAAAAATTTCCAACCATCTATCACCTTCGAAAATTCCTCGCAAATACTAAAGAACAAGCAGATTTACGATTGGTTTATTTGGCGTTAGCTCATATTATCAAGTATCGCGGGCATTTCCTCATTGATGGGCAGCTCAATGCAGATAATACTTCAGTCAAGACAATCTTTAACCAATTCGCGCATGCCTATAATGAGACCTTTGCTTTATCGCAGGATTTCGTAGCAATTTCAGAAGAGCTAGGAATGAAGGTAGAAGAGATTCTAACCGACGTCAAATTAAGCAAATCTCGCAAGGTTGAAAAGACTTTAGAACTATTTGAAGGGCAACCTCGTAATGGAAGATTAAAACAGTTTTTATCACTTATTGTCGGAAATCAAGGAAACTTTAAAGGACACCTACCGATTGAAGAGGATGCTAAGTTACAGTTTTCATCTGAAAAGTATGATGAGGATTTAGAGGCCTTATTGGCCACAGTTGGCAATGATTTTAGTGATGTCTTTGCGCTGGCCCATAATGTCTATGATGCGATGCTGTTGTCAGGGATTTTAGCGGGTGCGGACGGTGAAACTAAAGCTAAATTATCAGATTCAATGGTGAAGAGCTATGAGGCTCACCAGCAAGATCTTGATGATTTTCAAGCCTTCATGAGATTATCTTGCACCGATAAAGAATATAAAGACATGTTTAAGAACCGTGAGGTAGCAGGCTATGCACAATACATTGAGGGCACTTTACCAAGCAAGTCAGGTTACACAAAGCGTGCAAGTCGCGCAGATTTTTATGCCTATGTTAAGAAGGTTATTGAAGGCAAGGAAGGGGCTGAACCTTTCTTAGAGAAAATCAGCCAAGATCGCTTCCTACTTAAGCAACGTACTTTTGAGAATGGTGCCATCCCTCATCAAATTCAGTTGAAAGAACTAGAAGAAATTATTGATAATCAAGGGCAATATTATCCTTTTCTACTAGAAAACAAAGACAAACTTAAAGCTATTCTGACCTTCAGAATACCCTACTATGTTGGGCCTTTAGCCAAGTATAAGGAGTATAGCGACTTTGCTTGGCTTGAACGCAAGTCAGATCAGGCGATTACTCCTTGGAATATGCATGAGGTCATCGATGTGGACCGGACGGCAGAGAAATTCATTGAGCGGATGACAAATTTTGACACCTACTTACCTACCGAATCTGTATTGCCAAAACACAGTTTAATCTATGAACAGTATATGATTTTCAATGAGTTAACGAAGGTTCGATATGTATCTGACCAGGGACGGAAGGTACTTCTTAACACTCGCGAGAAGGGCTTAATTTTTGACGACTTATTTAAGAAGCATCGTAAGGTCACACGGAAACGCCTTGAATCCTTCTTAGCCTTAGAATTTAATATAGAGGGTGTTAAGGTAGAAGGAATTGAGGATAGCTTTAATGCTAGCTATGCTACCTACCATGATTTGAAGAAGGTAGAGGGGATGGCAGAATTTGTGGATGATGAGTCTTACTTTGACCAAATTGAACAAATTATTAAGATTCTAACCATTTTTGAAGATCGTAGCATTATTGAGCGTCAATTAAGCCAGTTTGACTTCTTGTCTGAAAAGACTCGTAAAAAATTAAGCCGTAAGAAATATACAGGTTGGGGTAGCCTATCTAAGAAATTACTGGTGGGTATCAGAGACCGAGTGAGTCATAAGACCATCCTTGATTACCTTAAGGATGATGAGCATGAAGGGCGCCCACTAAATAGAAACTTAATGCAGCTCATTAATGAGGAAGGGCTGTCATTTAAAGAATACATTGCGACACATCAGCCTGAAATTGGCGAGGCAAGCCTTCAGGATATTGTAGCAGAAATTCCAGGTAGTCCCGCTATTAAGAAGGGGATTCTAAATAGTCTTAAAATTGTCGACGAACTTGTCGAAATTATGGGTTATCAACCAAGTAATATTGTTGTCGAAATGGCGCGCGAAAACCAAACGACTAAGCGGGGTAAAACACTACCACGAGAAAAAGGTCTGAAAGAAGCCATCGACAAATTAGGATCGGCTATTCTAAAAGAGTTCCCGACAGACAACAAGTCATTGCAAAATGATCGTCTCTATCTCTATTATTTGCAGAATGGTAAAGATATGTATACAGAAAACCCTCTAGATATTCATCGTTTATCCGACTATGATATTGACCATATCATTCCGCAAAGTTACCTAAAAGATGATTCGATTGATAACAAGGTCCTTACCAGTCGTGCAGCCAACCGAGGAAAACTAGACGATGTACCAAGTCGAGAAGTCGCTGAAGCTAGGAAAAAGTTCTGGGGAGATCTCTTAGAAAATGGTCTGATTAGCCAACGTAAGTTTAATAACCTTACTCGAGGATTAGATGAGGGTTTAACAGAAGAAGTTAAGCAAGGTTTCATTCATCGACAATTAGTAGAAACACGTCAAATTACTAAGCATGTTGCACGCATCTTGCATCAGCGTTTTAATAAAGAAAATATGCCAGAGGTTAATATTATTAGCCTCAAATCCCGCATGGTTAGCACCTTCCGTAAGAGTTTTGGCCTCTACAAAGTACGTGACATTAATGACTATCACCATGCGCATGATGCCTACTTGAACGCAGTGGTTTCCTTGTCAGTACTGAAAGTTTATCCACAAATTAGTCGTGACTTAATCTTCGGCCAATATGGCAAACATCAACGAGTCAAGGGCACGCAGGCAACGAAGGAATTCTATCTCTATAATAATATTCTTAAGTTCTTTGATAAAGAGAATGTGATTGTAGAATCTACTGGCGAAGTCTTGTGGAATCAAGCAACGGTTATTCCTCAAGTTAAGAAGGTGCTGTATAAATCTCAGATTAACTTTGTGAAGAAAGCTGAGATTCAAAGGGGTGAGTTTTATAAGGCTTCCATTGTATCGAAGAGTGACTCAGACGTACTAATTCCTCGTAAAAAAGGGTGGGATACTAAGAAATATGGCGGGGTGATGTATCCTAAAGTAGCATATGCCGTCGCTGTACAGTACAAAAACCAAAAAGGGAAAGTTGAAGGCGACTTCCTTGGAATTAGTATTTCGAATCGGAGCGAATTTGAAAAGAATCCAGCTTCATTTCTAAGTGCTTTAGGAATTAAAAATGTGATTGGATGGATAAAATTGCCCAAATACACACTGATTGAGTTAGATGGTGGAGTTCGACGACTGATTGCGAGCGAAAAAGAGCTTCAAAAAGGTAATCAGTTTTCGTTGAATGAGTTAGAGACAAGACTCCTATATCACTCCAGTAAGGTAAATGATTTGGAAAATTCAGAGAGTATTGAATTCTTGGAATCTCATATAGATAATTATGACATGCTTTTGGAAAGAATGTTGATCTTCTCGACAGAGAAGAATAAGACGAAGGCTAACTCAGAGAAAATCCGAAAATTATATGTGGATAATAAAATGGAGGACATCAGAGAAGTAGCCCAAGCTATGGTTAACTTGTGCTCTTTAGTTGCCTGTGGCGCAGCTGCAGAGTTTAAGTTCTTTGGGACTAACATACCTCGTGTGAGATATCAGGCCGCAGATGCGAAAAAATGTTGGAGTGGCACTTTGATTTATCAATCTATTACTGGGCTTTATGAGACACGTGTTAAATTGGAGGATCTATCATCATGGGATGGCGCACAGTTGTAATCAACACCCACTCCAAGCTAAGTTATCAGAATAATCACCTAGTTTTTAAAGATGCTTACCGGTCAGAAATGATACACCTGTCAGAAATAGATGTCTTGTTGTTAGAAACGACGGACATTACTATTACAACCATGCTGTTAAAGCGCATAGTTGATGAGAAGATTCTATTAATCTTTTGCGATGATAAACGGCTGCCAGTTGCTCAATTGGCGCCGTTTTATGGTCGTCATGATAGTAGTCTACAATTGACTAAGCAAGTAGCCTGGCCACAAGAAATAAAGGCGGGAGTATGGACACAAATTATTGCACAGAAAATCTTGAATCAGAGCTTCTATCTAAGTGATAATGGTTTTCATGATAAGGCTCAATCGATTATGGATTTATATGATGCACTTGAGGTGTTTGATCCTTCTAATCGTGAAGGGCATGCTGCGAGAATCTACTTTAATACTTTATTCGGAACAAAATTTTCGCGCGATGATTTAAGTGATGTAAATGCTGGTTTAGATTATGGCTACACACTCCTATTGGGGATATTCGCACGTGAAATTGTGATAACTGGATGTCTGACACAGCTCGGGCTCAAGCACGCGAACCAATACAACCAATTTAATTTAGCAAGTGATATTATGGAGCCTTTTAGGCCGGTTGTTGACCAGATTGTCTATCAACATCGCGATTTAGAGTTTAAGAAGATTAAAAGTGCGCTTTTTGCAATGTTTACTAACAAGTATAGCTACAATGATAAGGAGATGTATTTGACCAATATCATTAGTGATTATACTAAACGAGTGATTAAGGTTTTGAATAATGAGACTGAAGGAGTTCCTGTATTTAGGATATGAGTTATCGATTTATGCGGATGATTTTAATGTTTGATATGCCTGTAGACACGATTGCAGACAGGCGAGCCTATCGGCAATTTCGCCAGTTTTTGTTGAGCGAGGGCTTCATTATGCATCAGTATTCGGTCTATAGTAAATTATTATTGAATGGAACGGCCAATACAGCCATGATAGGACGCCTAGAGGAACATAATCCTGCTAAGGGCAAAATTTCTGTGCTGACAGTTACTGAGAAGCAATTCTCGCGCATGCTCTATTTAAGCGGGAGTCAGAATACGAGTGTCGCCAATTCTGATCAACGATTAGTATTTCTAGGGGAGGACTATCAAGATGAACCTTAACTTCCATTTGCTAGACGAGAAGATAAATTTCGAAGAAACTAAGATTCTGGTAATCGAGGACTGTCGCGTGTTTGCTGAGCTAGTTAAGGAATGTTATTATTATTCTGGTGAAGGTAAGGTAAAATTGTTTGATTCCAAGCAGACCTTATTGAAGCCCGCAGAAATTCTCTTAGTTAGTGATCTTTTATCTTTTGATCTTAATTCAACAACTGTACTTAAGCAAGTTTATCTAGACCTAGAAAATCAGATGAATGAGGTCCCAGAAGTGAAGTCTACTATAGAACACTTAGCGGCTAATATTTCAGATATCATCGCTGAGCAACTGGTCGAGAGTGAATTGATGTTGACTTATGATGAAATTACAGTACTAGAGATCATTAAAGCTCTAGGTGTAAAAATAGATGATAGTTCTATTTCTCATTTCGATAAGTTACTTGATATCTTAAAGTTATTCAAGTATCTATCTAAGAAGAAATTACTAATTTTCGTTAATGTTGCTAGCTATTTTTCAGTTGAAGAGCTAGGGATGATTTTTGAACAAATTCAGTTACTTCAGTTAGAGGTATGGCTTATAGAACCTAGGAAAATAGAGGGTTTTCGGCAGTACTGTTTGGATCAAGACTATGTATTAATGCTAGAAAATATGGTATAATAACATTAATGAATATTACAAATTAATAGGCATTCAGAGCTGAAAGTGGCTAGACTAATGGCGCGATTACGAAACCGCCGCGGGGTTCTGCGAGGTTTTAGAGCTGTGTTGTTTTGAATGCTTACCAAACTGGATGGGGGCGAAAGATTGGGGATGGTTGGTTTTAGAGCTGTGTTGTTTTGAATGCTTACCAAACACACCCCTAACCCCTCAATCCCTCGCTAGGGTTTTAGAGCTGTGTTGTTTTGAATGCTTACCAAACTTCTTGCTGTTCCATACCTCATAAAAATTCGTTTTAGAGCTGTGTTGTTTTGAATGCTTACCAAACTAGAAGAATTTGGCAATAACGACCCGATAGGTTTTAGAGCTGTGTTGTTTTGAATGCTTACCAAACTGTTGGCTGTAAATGTGCTGGTGCTTGTTGGTTTTAGAGCTGTGTTGTTTTGAATGCTTACCAAACAATGACAGAGTCGGAAATTCTAGCCGTATAGTTTTAGAGCTGTGTTGTTTTGAATGCTTACCAAACGCACGTCTTGGATTGGTACGATACAAGTCTGTTTTAGAGCTGTGTTGTTTTGAATGCTTACCAAACAGAGAGGATTTATTCTACAGCCCACACAGTGTTTTAGAGCTGTGTTGTTTTGAATGCTTACCAAACTAAATGGGGTTCTATTCGTCCCATTCGTTTGTTTTAGAGCTGTGTTGTTTTGAATGCTTACCAAACCTCTAGGTTGATTAACCCTTCAATCTCACTGTTTTAGAGCTGTGTTGTTTTGAATGCTTACCAAACCGCCAGGAACGCCGACAAGGCTGTTATCCCGTTTTAGAGCTGTGTTGTTTTGAATGCTTACCAAACTTTATGGTCCACTTGATTTTAAGTATGTATGTTTTAGAGCTGTGTTGTTTTGAATGCTTACCAAACTAAAACATAATTTATAGACCCTGCTATTAGGTTTTAGAGCTGTGTTGTTTTGAATGCTTACCAAACCTGACCTGTGTCTCAATCTTGTCGATGATGGTTTTAGAGCTGTGTTGTTTTGAATGCTTACCAAACAATGGTACAAATAAAATCAGGGTTAGAATTGTTTTAGAGCTGTGTTGTTTTGAATGCTTACCAAACCGGGAAACCTTGCAATCTCCAACACTCACGGTTTTAGAGCTGTGTTGTTTTGAATGCTTACCAAACAGCCATTGTCCACGCTCTATCACCACCTCTGTTTTAGAGCTGTGTTGTTTTGAATGCTTACCAAACGTAGTAGTCTAGCTGCTCTTGCTCCGTCGTGTTTTAGAGCTGTGTTGTTTTGAATGCTTACCAAACAATTGCTACCATGGAGTCATGGACAAATGAGTTTTAGAGCTGTGTTGTTTTGAATGCTTACCAAACAGAGTCCATGACTTGAAGACCGGAACACATAGTTTTAGAGCTGTGTTGTTTTGAATGCTTACCAAACTGGCAACTACGCTCTGACCGGTGGCGAGTGGTTTTAGTGCTATGTTGTTTTGAATGCTTATCAAACAGGTGAAGTGCAAAATCTGCACATCACCTCGTTTTAGAGCTATGTTGTTTTGAATGCTTACCAAACAGGTGAAGTGCAAAATCTGCACATCACCTCATTTAAGAGCTGTGTTGTTTTGAATGCTTAACTACAAAAAAAGAGACTGGATTCATTAAACATCCAGTCTCTTTTTTGATTTCTAAATCCAATTTTCTTGAGCTAGCCACTCTTGATCGACCACAAAAACCTGTTCTTGCTTGAATTCAGGGGCCCGCTCAGCTACTTGCTGGTAGAGTGCCTCGTCAAATTCAAGTCCCAACAAACCCGAAGGGGTGTAGAGATAGAACAATTTGTCTCCTTCAGGGTTAAGCCCGAAGTAGAGGTCAACTAGGTCATTGGGAAGGTTGCCGGTTTGTTTCAAAGTCTGCTTGACTGCTTCCATGATACGGTCATCATAGCCGGCAGTGAAGATAGCTACCTTCTCCATGAAGTCCAAGGGATGGGTCACTAGGCGGACTTGGTAGTCGGCATAGTCAGGACCGTAAGAGGCGACAGTCTCGGGCAATTGCTTGAGGAGTTGAGCGGCTTCCGCTTCATCTGGCTGATAGTGTATTCTGACCTTGCGAACGTGGTCTTCGTAGAGGGTAGGGTAGAGGATGCGTTCCTGCTTTTGACACTGCTGACAGCTAAAGGTCGCCCAATCGCCTGAAATGATGCGGTCACGCAACGGGGGCTCCATATCGCCAGTCACAAGCAAGAGAACTTCGAAGTCTTGGACATGCTGGCAATGAGGGCAGGGCATTTGGACAGTATCACGAACAATCATGAGGACAACTCCTTCGGATTTAGTTTAGCAAGATTACTTTATACTTACTAGTTTACACCCGAATGATGGGGCTTACAAGTATCGAATTTGCTGGAATAATAGGGGAATTTAGCAAGCTTGTTGTAAACGCTGTCTTCTGGAGCTATAATAGATGTGCAATCGACATTATTTTAGGAGGACACAAAATGAAGTTATCATCTATCAACCCAGGAGGTGGGCGCTCATGACCCAGACTCTGGCTCAAATTATGGAACGGACGCAATGGTTCCGTCAGGCGCGCTTTGGTATGTTCCTACACTGGGGGCTTTACAGCATTCCCGCTCGTGGTGAGTGGGTACTTAGCCATGACCCGGGAATCGTCGAAAGATACCCTAGCTATCTAGACTGCTTCAATCCCGAGGGCTACCAGCCCAAGGAATGGGCACGCCAAGCCAAGGCGGCAGGCATGCAGTATATGATTTTGACGGCTAAGCACCACGACGGTTTCTGCCTCTTTGATAGTCAGTGGACGGACTACAAGGCGACTAATACTCCTTGTGGTCGTGACTTGGTACGGGAATTTGTTGAAGCTGCGCGTGCTGAAGGACTCAAGGTTGGCCTCTATTACAGTCTTTTAGACTGGCATCATCCTGACTATCCACATGCCGGCGACCCTTATCATCCCCGCAAGCACCAAGCAGCTGATCCGGGCCAAGATTTCAATCGTTATGTCGATTATATGCACCGTCAGGTCGAAGAATTAGTAACCCAGTATGGTCGATTGGATATCCTCTGGTTTGACTTCTCTTATGGTCAAATGTGTGGACAGGCTTGGCGGGCCCAAGAATTAATAGAGCTCGTCCGGGGTCATCAGCCTTGGATTTTAATTGATAATCGTTTGGAGACATCTGGCGAGGGCTTTGGCAGTATTGTAACTGAAACCATCAGCGACTATGCGGGGGACTTTGTCAGTCCTGAGCAAGTGGTACCGCATGAAGGTATCCGTAACGAAGCCGGAAACTTTGTGCCTTGGGAGCTCTGCTTGACCATGAACAATAACTGGGCCTATCATGCCAGAGATCATCACTATAAGTCATCAGCAACACTCATTCATAAGCTGGTGGAGTGCGTGGCTAAGGAGGGCAATATGTTGCTCAATATCGGGCCAACCGCTCAAGGTCGCTTCCCAGCCGAAAGTCAGGCCATTCTGCGAGATTTTTCTGACTGGATGGATTTACACGCAGAAAGTATCTATGGCTGTGGCTATGCAGACCTGCCAAAACCTGACTGGGGCTACTACACGCGCAAAGGCCAGACCATCTACGCCCATCTCTTCGAGCAACCGATTGGCCCCCTGTATTTGCCGGGCATTGACCGCGATCAAATCAAACGGATTTCTTGGTTGAATGATGGCTCAGAGCTTCAGGTATCGGACAGTTGGAATATCAAGGCCTTTCCAGGTTTGACCTTCGTCCAAATGGGAGAAGTGGAGCATTATACCTATCTCCTACCTAACCAGATTGATGCCGTACTGAAGATTGAATTGAAGGATTAAAAAGACTAAGAGGCTAGGTTAAACTGGCCTCTTTTTATACGCATATCACTAGCGCTGAAGGCCCCTTTTGCGTATACTAGACAGTGGAGATGAGACTAGGGAAAGAATTTCAGCGGGTCTCAAATAGTGTGTGAGTTGAAGATAGGGAAGTAGGCGAGTGTGTGATAGTCAGAGCGCAGGAAATGAGCCAGAATGCCAATGGCTTAAGATTTTCAATCTTGGCGTCTGGTAGCAGCGGCAATGTTACCTATGTGGAATCAGACCGCCAACGACTCTTAGTCGATGCAGGTTTGAGTGGCAAGAAAATAGAATCTTTGATGGCCCAGATTGACCGTAGTGTGGCCGATGTGGATGCTATTCTGGTGACGCATGAACATAAGGACCATATTCATGGGGTAGGGGTTTTATCCCGCAAATATAATTTGCCAGTCTATGCCAATAAGGCAACTTGGCAAGCCATGGATGGGATGTTGGGGGCGATTGACCCTGATAATCGTCGCGAGTTAGAACCTGATCAGTTGGTGACCTTCGGGGACCTAGACATCTTAACCTATCAAGTTAGCCATGATGCGGCCATGCCTCAATTCTATGCCTTCCAACAGGGAGACAAGCAGTTCGTCATGTTGACGGACTCAGGTTATGTCAGCGAAAGACTTCGTAGCCTTTTGCAGAATGCCAACGCCTATTTGATTGAGTCTAACCACGAGATTGAGATGTTGCGCTATGGTGCCTATCCTTGGTCGCTTAAGCAACGGATTCTGGGCGACAAGGGCCATTTGTCTAATGAAGATGGCGCCCTGGCAATGGTGGATATGTTAGGGGCCAGCACCCAAGATATTTATCTAGGCCACTTGAGCAAGGAAAATAACACCAAGGAGCTAGCCCTCTCTACCTGCACTGGTATTCTAGAACAACATGATATTGAAGTCGGTCGCCGACTCAAGGTTCATATGACCGATCCAGAACTAGCGACGCCACTTAAGTACCTTTAATCATTTGAATTAAGACCCGCCCTTTGGCGGGTTTTTATCTTTTTTAGCGGCAGATAAGAACAAGTCTTCTCTAGTCAAGAGGCTAGCTTACAACAGCCATAATTTCTGATAATTTATCTATAGTTTTGAGATAGTTATTGTGTAAGCGCAGTCATATAATGGGGATAAAGCAAGACCAAATATGAAAGGAGTTAGAAGTATGAGCAAGACAAATGTTTCCCCCCATTGGCAGATGAAGGCAGCCCTAGCCTCTTCCCTGGCAATTGGATTGTTGTTGGCCGGAGCCCCTCATGTAGCGGCGGAAGAAGTGGTGACTTCAGATTCAGAGGCCTCCTTAGACCAGGCCAGCCCCAAAGCTGAGGTCAGCCAAGCTGCCGCGTCCCCTAGTGACAGTTCCAGCCTAAGTGAAGAGCCGGCCCCAAGCCCTGCTAGCAGTGAGTCAGATCAGACCAGTCAAGCGAGTGCAGAAAGCAACCAAGCAGTCGCTAATCCTGCCCCGGCTCAAGAAGTGCCCGACACACCGCAAAAGCAAGGCGGAGAGGTCAAGCCAAAGGAAGTGAAGTTCCAAAACTGGAAAGAGCTCCTAGATTGGCAACCGGGAGCGCGTCAGGACGATGAAATTAACCGGGCCAGTGTCCCCCTAGCTTCACGTTATCAAGGACATGTAGTCAACCCAACGGCTAATCCAGACGCCAAGGTTCAAGCCCTATCCAATATGAATGCTAAGGCAGAAGATCATGCTTCGGTTGGGGGCGAGGAGTTTAAGACCTATGCCTTCGACCACTGGCAATACCTGGATTCCATGGTTTTCTGGGATGGTTTAGTGCCTAGCCCTGATGTCATTGATGCTGGACACCGCAACGGGGTGCCAGTCTATGGGACCCTCTTCTTCAACTGGTCCACGAGTCGTGCCGACCGCAAACGGTTCTTGGAGTTCTTGCAAGAAGACCAAGAAGGCTCTAACACCTTCCCGCTCGCCCGCAAGCTAGTTGACGTAGCCAAATACTATGGCTATGATGGCTACTTTATCAACCAAGAAACCACCGGCCATGGCCTCTATGGCAAGGGCGAGAAGATGCGGCAGTTCATGCTCTATGCTAAACAATATGCCGCCGAGCAAAAAGTGAACCTCAAATTTTCTTGGTATGATGCCTTTGATATTAACGGCCAACGTAATCACCAAAACGCCCTAACAGAAGTGAACCGCGATTATATGAAGGCAGAAAAACCTCAAGGTCCTGTTCCAGTGGACGAATTTTTCGCCAATTTCAACTGGGGTAAGGCATCAGTGGATGAATCGGTCAATAGCGCCAAGGCGGTCAATCGTTCCCAGTATGATGTCTATATGGGCTTTGAATTACAGAAGAACTCTTATAAGACCCAGGTGCCATTCTGGGACTTGCTAGATGACCAAGGCAAGCTTCGTACTTCTCTGGGGCTCTTTGCACCGGATTCCATTCTTGGGATTGGGACCACTGGGGAAAGTTACCACCGGGAAGAAAATAATTTTTGGACGGGTTTGCAACAAGACCCAACCAAGCCAAAACCAGAAGATAGTACCTGGTATGGTTTATCTGGCTATATCGCGGATAAAACAGCCATTCTAGGCGACCAATTCCACACCAGCTTCAATACAGGTCACGGTAAACGCTGGTATGTAGATGGTCAAGTCTCCAAAGACTCTGAATGGAACTATCGGTCAGTGTCTGGTATTTTGCCAACCTGGCGATGGTGGATTCGCTCTAAGAATGGGGAAGCTGGCCTTAAGGGTGACTATGACTTTGAAGATGCCTATAATGGCGGGAACTCGCTTCAATTTTCTGGTCATTTAGGGGCGAAGAATCCCGAAGAAGCCATGCTTTATGCCACTAAATTAGCTGTGGGTGAGACTACGCAGTTGAAGCTAGCCCACAAAGGTGGCCTAGGAAGTCGTGTTCGGGTAGGCTTAGCCACCCAGGCCAACTATAGTGCCGATAGCTTCCATTACTTTGATTTGACCCCGGGTAAAGACTGGCACCAAGATACTTTGGACCTATCTGGCTTGAAAGGTAAGACCATCTATGCCATTAAGTTTGCCTTTGAAAGTGAGACAGATCAAGCTGCTTATCGCTTCAACCTAGGGCAAATCGACCTCTTGAAGACGGCAACAGCCCCTGTGGCCCCAAGCCAAGTCCAAGTTGTGTCTAAGCAACTCAGCTCTAGCCGTCAGGCACAAGCCCATCTAGCCTTTGCTCCAAGTGCCAATGCGGATTACTATGAAGTCTATCAAGAAGTCGCGCCTAATAAATGGCAATTACTGACAGGGTCATCTAACCACCATATTTATTTAGCTAAGGTTAGTCGACCACAGGATGCTAGTGGGACGACCCAACGGCTTAAGGTAGTAGCCGTTGGCAAGAATAGCTTGCGATCTGAAGCTGGCTATGCGACTTTTGACTGGCAAATGACTACGTCTGATACGACCCAACCACAAGAGCAGGCACCTAATATTGTGCCAGGAGCTACTGTGACTTTTGCATCCGGGCCTAGCGATGGTTCTGAGCCAGCCGATGCCATGTTGAACGGGACCATTACCTCTAATGCCGACAAGTGGTGTATTCTTGATCCTCAAGGCCACGTTGATATTAAACTCAGCCAAGTCAGAACGGTCCGTCGCTGGGTGGTTGAACATGCTGGGGCTGGCGGTGAGTCCGTCAATGACGGTCTCATGAATACCCGCGACTTTGACCTCTACTACAAGGATATGACTACCGGGGAATGGTTGCTGGCTAAATCAATTCGGGGTAACCGCGCTCATGTAACGGATGTGGACCTGGATCGCCCAATCACTGCTCAAGAGTGGCGTTTGGATGTGGTGACTGCCCATAACGGGACGCCATGGGGTGCTATACGTATCTATAACTGGAAGATGTATGAACAAGCTGCTTCCAAAGAATCTACCAACCTGCCAATGGCCAATGTGGCAGCTCAATCTTTGGGCAATGGCTATGTCCAAGTTGGCTTGAACAAGGTGCCTGCCAAGGCTACAGTGAGACTTTATGCTGACCGGGAAGCGACTCAGCTACTAGGGGAAGTAAGGGCTGACCAAGCAGGAGACTACAGTTTCCAACCAGTTCGCTTAGCAGCAGGTAGCCATTTGCTCTACTATAAGACCTGGGAAGAAGGCAAGGAAGCTAGCAACCTATCCGCAGTTTTGGTAGATGCCACTAGCGCTCATCAAAAGATTCAGGCAGTCAGCCTGGAACAAGGCTTAGAGCAAACGGTCTATCATGTCAAGGATGGCTTGAATTTGGCGGGGGCTAAGCTGCGGGTTCGTTTAGAAGGAGCCAAGGAAGACCAACTCATTAACCTAACTCACCCAGGGGTGACAGTCAGCGGTTATGATGCGACTAAACTGGGTGCTCAAGATCTAACTGTCAGCTACCTGGGCCAAACCCTAGCTCAAAAGCTAAGAGTCTACGTGGCTAAGGCTGACTCGAACGATGACAGTAAGGAAATTACCCATCTGGCTATTACGACTCTACCAAATCAACATTATCGTCCAGGCCAAGACTTAGATTTATCTAAGGGCAGATTCCAAGTAGTATATTCCGACCAAAGCCACCACACCCATACCTTCCAAGATCCAGGTGTGACAGTCTCTGGCTACGATCATCAACGATTAGGTGAGCAGACCGTGACACTTCGCTATCAAGACTTTACCACGGACTTCTCCGTTTGGGTGGAAAAAGAAGAAGCTAACTTCGAATATCTCAACCAGAAATTAGCTGAAGTTGAGCGCCTTCTTCCACATTATCGCTATCAATTTGCGACCCCAGAAGAACAGGCGGCCCTTAAGGATAGTGTCAGCAAGGCTCAGGACTTAGTCAAGACAGCACAAACTGCTGAGCAAGCTCAGGTAGATGCGGCACTGGCTAATTTGAATAAATCCCTAGGTAACCTATCCGGTCAGAAAGGGCGAGATGAGGCGCGCCTGGTTCTTGGGGCAGTGGCTTCATTAGGTCAAGACTGGGTTGAACGCCTACAGGATCCTGAATTAAAGGACAAATTAAGTAAACAAGTCAGTCAGGCACGGACCTTGATGGACCAAGACTTGGTAAGTCCGGCAGACTTTGCGACAGCCAAGGCGCAACTTGAAGAAAGCATCTTAGCAGCTAAGAAAGTGACGCCAACCGTCTTGCATGACTCAAGTCACGATGTGACCGTCGCCTTCTCAGGGCTGGAGCCAAGTCGGATTACGGGGCTCAAGGTTGGTAAGTTAGGGCCGGAAGACCTGACGGAAGCCGAAAAACAAGCCTTAGCAGGACGGCAAGCCCTTGTCTACGATATTGAAGGCCAAGACGCTCAGGGTCAGGATGTGGATACGCAATATCCAGCTAGGGTCAGTCTACCAGCGCCTCAAGGTCAAAAAGTAGAGCAAGTACTCTTCTTGCCTGAGGACGGGCCAGCCCAAAGCTTGCCTTTCCAAATTCAAGATGGCCGGGTTGTCTTTGAGGGACCACACTTTACCCACTACGCCTTAGTCTTCGCTAAGGCAGAACAAAGCCAAGAACCGAGTCAACCAGGACAAAGTAAAACGGTTGGGACAGAACAAGAAGTAACCCAACCTAGACCTGCTGGTGACAAGGTGCTAGCAGCTGCTAGCCATGAGGACCGCCTACCCGAAACGGGTGAGAGCCCATCTGGTTTTGTCCTAGCTGGACTGGTCCTGTCCTTCTTAGGGATTTTAGGTCTTCGTCCTAAACGTGAAAGAGAGTAAGAAGGCAAAACTGCCCCTTAGGGGCAGTTTTTTGTGGGGAATTGGTAACAAGTTTGGGGAGCATGGGTCTCTGACCTATGGACTTATGCTATAATAGAAAAGTAGGAAGCGTATCCAGGTATCTCGATCTGGTCATGCGCTGAAGGGGGATAGCCATGTTAATTAGTAACTTTTTTGAAGACCTGAGTCTTCAGTCTGTGGGCCAAATGCCACAGGCGGCCTACTTCATTCCTTACGGAAATTTAGAAGAGGCCAAGCAAGCCAAGCGACGGCAGGAATCGTCTCGTTTTGTGGACTTGAATGGGGACTGGGATTTCCATTATTTTGATAATGTCCGCTTGATTGAATCGCCCTATTGGTTGACGACTCACCAAGAGGACATAGATTGGACTACGATGCCAGTGCCCAGTTGTTGGCAGTATCAGGGATACGATCATTTTCAATACACTAATACGGAATATCCTATTCCATTTAATCCGCCTTATGTGCCTTATGCCAATCCTGCCGGGCTTTATAAACGAAGCTTTGAGATTAGGGATTTGGCAAATCTGCCTGGGACAGAACTGGTATTAGAAGGGGTAGACTCAGCAGCCTATGTCTGGGTCAATGATCACTTTGTTGGCTATGGGCAAATTTCGCACAGTCTTCAAGTCTATGATTTAACGCCTTATATTAAGGAGGGGCAGAACCAGCTAGCAGTGCTAGTTCTCAAATGGTGTGATGGGACTTATCTGGAAGATCAGGACAAATTCCGGATGAGTGGTATTTTCCGCGATGTCTATCTGAGACGGCGGTCGGCCCAAGGGCTGGTTGATTTCCATCTGCGTTCGCAAGTGGCACCAGATGGCCAGTCGGCCCAGTTGGCATGGTCTTGGTCCCTTAATCAGACAGGGGGGAGCTGGTCCTATCGCTTGGAAGATGCGGAGGGGCAGCTAGTCTTGGAGGAGACCAATCTACCACTGGATTCTAGCCAGCAGACCTTGACCTTGTCCCTTGAAGAGCCTCAGCTTTGGTCAGCTGAAAAACCATATCTATACACGCTCTATTGGTCGGTGGCAGGCGAGACCTATAAACAAGCCATTGGTTTGCGTCAGTTAGCCATCGATAAAGATGGCCTCTACTGTAATCACCAGGCTATCCGACTCATAGGGGTTAACCACCACGATTCCTGGCCGGATACGGGAGCGACGGTGACCTTGGAACGCCAAGTACAAGACTTGATGCTCATGAAGCACCATAACTTCAATGCCATTCGGACAGCTCACTATCCAAAGTCACCCGAATTCTATGAGCTTTGCGACCGCTTGGGCTTTTATGTGGTCAGTGAGGCCGATATAGAGTGTCATGGGGTGGTAGACCTATACGGCCGTGGTTATAGTCGCAACTTTAACCAGATAGCGGAGGATCCTGAGTGGCAAGGGGCTTTAGTAAGCCGTATGGCGGCCAATATCTTGCCATTGCGCAACTTTTCCTCCATTATCATGTGGTCGGCGGGTAATGAATCAGGGTTTGGCGTCAATTTCGAAGTCCTATTGGCTCAAGCCAAGTCCTGGGATCCGACGCGGATTTTACACTACGAAGGATATTATTTCCGAGACCCAGCTAAGACGCACAATAAGGAGCATGTGGAAGTCTACAGCCGGATGTATCCTTCTATTGAAGAAATCGACACGCTCTACTTCAGCGAGGGAGGCCAATATGCCCCACTTGATCGGCCACTCATGCTCTGCGAGTATGCCCATACCATGGGCAATGGGCCGGGTGGCCTGGAAGATTATTATGACTGCATGCAGCGTCATCCTCAATTGATTGGACTCTTCGTCTGGGAATGGTGTGACCATGCCATCGCGGTACCACTAGCTGGACAAGCAGAACCTGCCTATCGTTACGGGGGTGACTTTGGCGACTATCCGCACTTCGGCAACTTCTGTATGGATGGTTTGGTCTATCCGGATCGCACCTTGCATACGGGTCTATTAGAACATAAACAGGTCTTTCGGCCAGTTCGTCTAGTAAACTTTGAGCAAGAAGCCCGTCGAGCTTGCTTCCGTAATGACTATGCCTTTTTAAATTTGGCAGAGGCCCTCTACTTGCGAGTAGAAGCCTATAATCGGGAGGGCTTGCTCTTAACCAGTCAAGACTGTGCAACTTGGCAGGCTGAGCCAGGCCAAGCTACTTGGGTCGATCTAACTTGTTGCGGGGACCTAGCGAGTGCGGCCAGCATCCGCTTTGTCTATTTGGGTCTGGAAAATGAAGAGGAATATGGCTTCGACCAGGTAAGCTTGGCAGCCTATCAAGTCCCTAGCCTGAGCCAAGCGTCACAAGTTGTCAGTGCTCAAGAAAATCTGACCAGCTATCAGTTGACCTGGGGCGACCTAGTTTTGACCTTTGATAAGGGCAGTCTGGCGCCAAGTCAAATCAGCTATGCCGGTCAAGAACTGCTCAAGCGAGTCGCCTTCTGGCAGATTTGGCGGGCGCCGACAGATAATGATCGCCATGTTCGTAAGGAATGGGAAGCGGCCAATTATCATCACAGTCAGTTTTGGATTCAAGACAGTCGCCTAGAAGTTCAAGCAGATGGCGTTAGCTTACATTTCTCAGGGGCTATGACGGCGCTGGCGCGGCAGAATCCATTGAGCCTAACAGGATCTTGGAAACTGGCTAAGGATGGCCAGTTAAGTTTAGAAGTCCAAGCCAACTTGGATAGCCAAATGCCTTTCTTGCCACGCTTTGGTCTTTGTTTGCCATTGGTGGATGCTCAGACGGTGCATTATCTGGGGCAGGGACCTTTTGAAAATTATGCCGATAAGCAGGCTGCTAGCTACCGGGCCCAATTCAGTTTGGATGCCGGAGATTTCTATGAACCTTACATTAAACCGCAAGAAAATGGCAACCGTAGTCAGGTGGCATGGCTAGAAGTTGTCCAGGCGCCGGTTCTCTGGCAGGTTCAAGATCAGACTCCAGCTAGTCCGGGGCTTAATTTCAGTCTATCGCCTTATAGTGCGCAGACCTTGAGCCAGACTAGCCACCACGATCAATTGCCGGAGCCATCAGGCTATTATCTCAACCTGGATTTAGCCCAAAGTGGTCTAGGAACCAACTCCTGTGGACCTGCTTTGCCAGATGCCTATCGCATCACAGGACCTAACTTGTCCTGTCGCTGGACCATGGCCTGGCGGCCCTTGGACAACTAAGCATCAAACAAAAAATCCAGGGCTAAGAACCCTGGATTTTATAAAAAATAAGGCTAAGTTTCTTGAATAGAGACATATACTTCCTCCTTGATTTACTTATCTGAGATGGCATCTTCAAAACGAAGACTTGGTTTGACTTGCAGCAGATAGCGGAAGAGTTCAATGAGATTGTCGTATTTTTGCTGACTGACAGTCCCGATATCTAAAGAATTCATTTCTTGATCGCCTTCTCTCATGTAGAGGAAGAA
>ERZ773006.13-NODE-13-length-139474-cov-3.59487_pt1 | contig 139474 bp, 120 predicted proteins | sample MGYA00580843_ERZ773006 | MGnify/ENA primary metagenome ERZ773006 (study PRJEB29015, sample SAMEA2738011) | human oral metagenome | biome: human oral; feature: human-associated habitat; material: dental | place: China | collected 2052 ...
CGCGGCGGAGCCGGTCTTCTCAAGGGTGTCGATGTGGTGCTCGACGTACTCGGCAACCGTGTCGGCGATGACCCTCTCGGTTCCCTGGCTCGCGTGCCAGGCGATCTCCTCCTCCTGATGCCACTCTTCGAGGGCGGCGCTCGCGTCGCGTTTCAGCTCGACGTCGGCGAAGGTCTTGTACTTGGATTTCCAGACCTTGCCCTCCTTGTATTTTAGGATGCCTTGCCAGCCCTTTCCCTTGCGCTTACGGATGCTCGCGCTCGTGTAATGCGTGTACTTCATTTGTCAAAACCTCCGCTCTGGGACACCAAAGCAGGACACCAAACGGACACCAAAAGTCGTTAACCTGATTATATCACCGCAGGCGAAGGTTTTTCGGCTTGTCCTAAAATTGCAGGTAGATATAGCTAAGTTGTGTTATACTGTCTGTGTTGGTACTACCTGGCTGGGAAAGTGGATAACTGACACGGAAGAGGTCAGAAGTTCAAATCTTCTAACGCCCACCATAAATTCGTAGGCCAGAGGCTTAGCTTCTGGCCTGCTTTGTTTTAGTGCACTAAACGGGACACCAAATGGGACAGCAAAGCCGAGGACCCCTATATGCTCAGCGAACGAGTCTGTCGCGCGGCGGGCAAGGAAGTTGGCTTCGTTTGGCAATAGGGCATCGACAAGGTTCGCTATCAGGCTCGGGCACAGCGTATGGGCTTTCGAATCCACAGGCCATAGACCCCGACAACGCAGTGCTTGATGGATGGCCATTCCGCTTAATGCCAGTCCTCGTAACGTGTATCTTTTAAGCCAGTTCGTCATGATGTCGGCAGGAGCATATTCGGTTCTTCAAAGGGCCAGCTTCTCTCTTCGGACACTTTTGATGAGCAGCTTCAGATAGCGTCACAACCAATCTGCGTTTCCGCAGGTAGTTCAAGTGGTATTACCATTCGCGGACCAAATGGCACTCGCCACGAGAGCAGCTCGCGGCCTCAGTTTCGTGGCGAATAACATTTATAAGTGGATATGACAACATAATGACAAGAGGGGTCATCAATGAGCCAGCTTATTGAATTGCCGTTGGGCATGAAGCTGAAGGCTGCAGATCAGTCCATGGCCCCCAAGTACTACATCGTCAAACGGGCAATCCTCAGGAAGATTGAGACGGAGGAGTACGTGGGGAACGAGCTCATCCCGTCCGAGCGCGAACTGACCGAGCTTTTTGGCGTAAGCAGAATCACCATCCGCAGGGCAGTCGATGAGCTGGTGGGGGAGAACTACCTCTACCGCATCCAAGGCAAGGGCACCTACGTCAAGTCCGACAAGATCCAGCAGAACCTCATCTCCATCACCAGCTGCACGCAAGACGTCATCAACCTGGGCATGACCCCAAAGAGGCATGTCATCTCCTCGTCCACGGGGGTCGCGGACCAGAAGCGCATGCGTCTCCTGGAGCTTGGGAGCAACGAGCGGGTCTTCACGCTCGAACGCGTTTACCTTGCAGATGACGATCCCCTCAACCACACGATCGCCTACCTGCCCTGCAAGCTGTTCCCTGGGATCGACGCATACGACTTTTCGCAAGATTCCCTGTACCGGGTGCTGGAGAAGCAGTACGGATGTCAGATAACCACTGCGACACGCACCATCGAGGCGATCCTCGCCAAGGAGGAGATAGCCCGATACCTGCAAGTCAGTCCCGGAACCCCGATCCTCCACTTTGAGTGCGTCACCAAAGGCAAGATGTGCGGCCGCGAGCGTCCCATCGAGTACTTCAAGTGCTGCTATAGAAGCGACAAGTTCAAGTTCTATATCAATCAAGTCATGGGCGGGGAGGAAGGAGCTCGAAAGGACTCATAGAGGATTTGAAAGGCCGCCAGAGGGGAGAGAAGGGGAAGACCATGCAGGATTCCACGAACAGAAAGATGTCGCGTCGTACGTTCCTCGGCACTTCGGCAGCCGTTGCCGCAATGCTCGGCCTCGCTGCATGCGGAGGTGCCAACGTCTCGGATTCTCATGATGACGGCAAGAAGAGGCGCATCGCCGTCCTCTGCGACGACGCCGGCAAGAACGACAACGGCTACAACCAGGCTGCCGTCGAGGGCGCCGGGAAGGTCTGCGACGAGAAGGGCTGGGAGTTCAAGGTCGTCGAGCCCACAAACGGCGTGCCTGACGCCCTCGAGTCGCTCGGCGAGGAAGGGTACGACGTCGTCTTCAACATGGCATATGACTTCGAGGCACTGATCAATGGCGTGGGCGGTGCAGAGCCGCTTGCCGCACAGTATCCCAGCACCGAGTGGGTCATCTTCAACGACAACCCCAACAAGAGCGAAGACGGTTCGGTCAAGCACAAGAACGTCATTGCGGTCCTCTACGACCTCAATGAGTCCTCATTCCTTGCTGGTGCGCTCTCAGTCCTGGTCAACGAGAGCGCCTCGGTCCTCTTCGAGGGGGGCGATTACAGCTTCACCGACCCCAACACCGCCCGTGCCTGCGGTTTTATTGGTGGTACGAACTCCGCTGGGATTACGGTGTTCTCCTGGGGCTACATCACGGGCATCAACTACGAGGCACAGAAGCTGGGCGTCACGTACGACTACTACTCCAAGTACGATGCCGGCTTCACCGATTCTGCCGGTGGCGCGACCGTCGCAGGTACCTATTACGGCAATGGCGCAAACGTCGTCTTCGGTGCTGCTGGCAGCGTGGGAGATGGCATCACGTCCAAGGCGAAGGAGGTTGGTAAGCTCGCAATCCAGGTCGACGGCAACAAGGACGACCAACAGCCTGGCCACGTGCTCACCTCCGTGTTGAAGAACACCAACGTCCCCGTCCAGGCCATCTGCGACGCCTTGGATGACGGCTCCATCTCCAAGATGGACAACCTGCAGGACTACTCCCTGTCATCCGGCGCGACCGGTATCACCGACTGCGGCGAGATCCAGAAGGCCATCACGACCGACGAGGGCAAGGCCAAGTGGAAGGAGATCTGGTCCGAGATCGAGGACCTCAAGGGCAAGGTCGGATCCGAGATCAAGATCGTCAACGCCCAGAATGGCGAGGAGTTCGATCCTTCCACCTGCCCGAACGTGAACATCAAGTAGTTGGCCTCGGTCAGCTCGTGAGCCAGGCCATGCCCGTGGGGCGGGAGAGGGGCTCCGACCCTGCCCCACAGGCGATTTTGCGGAACGGTGGTGCGTGCCCATGGGAAACGTCATCGAGACGGTGGGTCTGACCAAGGCGTTCGGGGACTTTGTCGCGAACGACCACATAGACCTTATCGTCAGGAAGAGCGAGATAAAGTGCATCGTCGGCGAGAATGGCGCCGGCAAGTCCACCCTCATGAACATGCTCTACGGCATGCTGCAACCCACTAGCGGGAGGATCCTCATCAGGGGCGAGGAGGTGAGTCTCCGCTCGCCCACCGATGCGATCAAGCATGGCCTGGGCATGGTGCACCAGCACTTCAAGCTCGTGCCTAGCCTGGCCGTGTACGAGAACGTCCTGTTGGGGACAGAGATCCTGCACAAGGGATCGCGCCTCATCGACACCCAGGAGGAGATCAGGTCGGTTTCCGCTCTCATTAAGAAGTACAAGTTCGACCTCGACCCCCGCGCCAAGGTCGAGGACATATCCGTCGGGTCGCGCCAGTGCGTCGAGATCCTCAAGATGCTCTACCGCAACGTGGACGTCCTCATCATGGACGAGCCCACCGCCGTGCTCACGCCGCAGGAGGTGGACAAGCTCTTCGACAACCTCCGTGAACTGCAGGGGCAGGGCAAGACCATCATCGTCATCACCCACAAGCTGCGTGAGGTCATGGAGATCTCGGACTCCGTCACGGTGATCAAGCATGGCAAGGTCGTCGGGTCCATGGCGACCAAGGACAGCTCCCAGGAGCAGATCGCGCAGATGATGGTCGGGCGTGAGGTCGTCCTGACTGTTCATAATGACGTGACGACACCTCCGTCCGAGGAGGTTGCCTTCTCGGCGAAGGGGCTCTCGACCGTCAACGAGTACGGCAAGGAAGTCCTCCACAAGCTGAGCTTCGACGTCCACCGCGGAGAGATCCTCGGCGTCGCGGGAGTCGAGGGCAACGGGCAGACGGAGCTCGTGAAGGTGCTGACCGGTCTCATGACCACCACCGAGGGCAAGGTCACGCTCGACGGCGTCGACATCACCAACCAATGGCCCGACCAGCTCCGCGACGATGGTGTGGCCATAATTCCGGAGGATCGCTTCGAGGACGGTCTCTGCGCCACCATGAGCGTGGCCGACAACTGCATCGCCGGCCATCATGGCGATCCCGCCGTCTGCAGGCATGGGATTCTGAACAGGCGGGCGGTCCTCGCCCAGCGCGACGCCCTTCTGGAGAAGTACGACATTCGCGTTGGAGACATCGATGGCCAGGTGGGGGCCCTCTCGGGTGGCAACGCACAGAAGGTCATCGTTGCGCGTGAGCTCGAGTCTGCGCCCAAGTTCCTCATCGCGTGCCAGCCGACCCGAGGGGTGGACATCGGTGCCACCGAGTCCATCCACGAGGAGATCCTGCGCTTCCGCAACGCGGGCAGCTCGGTGCTCCTCGTCTCGAGCGAACTCACGGAGGTCCTCGGGCTCTCCGACCGGATCGTCGTCATGTGCAAGGGACAGATAACGGGGGAGGTGCTGCCGAGGGAGACTACCAGCACTGAGCTGGGACTCCTGATGGCGGGAGTCAAGAAGGGGGGAGGCGAGGGACTTGAAGGCTAAGACGGTCGGCATGGGTGTCCTCAACTCGCTCGTTCCCGTGCTTCTGGCGTTCGTGCTCGGCGGGATCGTGATCGCCTTCATGGGCGAGAACCCCATGCAGACCTACTCGATACTGATCGACAAGTCGCTGCTCACCCCAAAGGGCCTCCTCACGACGCTGCACTACGCGGCCCCGCTCGTGCTCACGGGGCTTGCCATTGCGGTGAACTTCAAGGCGGGCATATACAACATGGGTGTGGAGGGGTCGGTCCTCCTGGGCGGCTTCTTCGCCGGCATTGCGGGGGCATACCTTCCCGCCACGCTCGACCCGACGGTCCTCAAGGTCACCTGCCTTGTCGTCGGCATCGCATGCGGCATGCTCTACGTGGTCGTGCCCGCGATCCTGAAGGCCTGCTTCCACGTGGACGAGATGGTCGTGACCCTGATGCTCAACTACGCGCTTGCCAAGGTGCTGGAGTTCCTCTCCACCGGCGTGTTCCGTGACCAGGGCTCGGGCTACGTCTGCACGCCCACCATCCATGAGGGGGCCATGTTCCAGCGCATGGCGAGCGCCAAGATGACGCCCTTCTTCTTCGTCTCGCTGGTGGCCTTTGCCGTGATGTTCGTGGTGATGAACCACTCCAAGCTCGGCTTCGAGATCACCGCCATGGGCAAGAACGTCGAGTTCGCCGACGCGATGGGCATGAGGGTGCGTCGCAAGATCATCGTCCTCATGTTGGTCTCGGGTGCCCTCGCGGGACTCGCCGGCGCCGGCTACATGCTATCTGACCAGTACCACTACACCCTGGGCTTCTCGGGCAACCCCGGGCTCGGCTGGGACGGCATGCTCATCGCGCTCCTGGGCAACCACTCCCCGACGGGAATCCTCATCGCGGCCGTCTTCTATGCTGCGCTCAAGACGGGTGCGGACAACATCAACCTCTACTCGTCCGTCCCCAAGGAGCTCGTGACGGTCATCCAAGGCCTCATCATCCTCTTCCTTGCGGCCAAGCTCCTGGACAGCCGTTTCGGTCTGAGGGGGCGCCTCAAGGCTCGCTTCCCGCACAGACATGACGGTCCCGAGGGCATGGCCGATGTCGTGGGTGCCGACGGCGCGAAGGGGGCCTAGCGATGGATCTTCTCGCAAGCGTTCTTTACGACACGGTGTACCATGCGTCACCCATCATCCTCTGCGTCATAGGCGGCGTGTTTGCCTATCAGGCAAACGTCCTCAACATTGCCCTCGAGGGCATGATGGGGATAGGCGCGTTCGCCTCCACGCTCGTCGTGCTCCTTACCGACGACCTGCTCTTGGGACTACTCGCCGGCGTGTTTGCGGCATTCGTGTTCGGGGCGATGTTCTCGCTGATGGGGGTCACGCTCAAGGGTAACGTCATCATCATCGGCGTCGCGCTCAACCTCCTGGCGACCGCTGTCGCGGGCTTCGTGATGGCGAGGATGAACGTCGCCAACATCGCACTCTCGAACCTCAGCGTCGCAGGTCTGAAGATCGTGATCCCCGGCGTCAGTGACGTCCCCCTCGTGGGACCCATCGTGTCGGGCCACCCCGTCCTCACCTACGTTGCCTTCGCGGGCATCTGGCTCACGTGGGTCCTCTCGTACCGAACGAGGTTCGGCACCTACGTGAGGGTCGTGGGGGAGAACGAGGACGCGGCCAAGTCGTTGGGACTCAAGGTGGACCTCTACAAAGTGGCAGCCATCCTCATCGGCGCACTCACCTGCGGGCTTGCGGGCACAAACCTCTCGACTGAGAGGCTCGGGCTCTACACCAACAACATGACCGCAGGAAGGGGCTTCGTAGCAATCGCCGCGATCTACTGCGGCAGGGGGGACCCGCTCAAGTCCTCGCTCTATGCGATCCTGTTCGGCTTTGCTCGCTCGCTCTCCATCAACCTCGCGATCTATGCGGGATCCGCCGCAGGGCTCTTCGACGTCATCCCCTACATCGTGATGGTGGTCGTTCTGCTCTTCGCCCAGGTCTCCAAGCGCCGCAACGTCAGGGCAAGGGGGTTCGCAAATGGCTAGTGACGCCATCGAGGGAAGGAGGAGCGCCCTTCTCGTGGTGGACATGCTCAGGGACTTCACCGACCCCAAGGGGCTCGCCTTCTATCCGCAGAACAGGGAGATCCTCCCGAGGATCAGGCGGGTCATCGATGCCTGTAGGCAGGCGGGCGTGCTGGTGGTGTTCCTCAGGCACTGCAACCGCGCGGGCAAGTATGACCGCAAGGCGGCATCCATGAGGCCCAACTGCATCGAAGGGACGTGGGGCGACGACATCGACCCCATGCTCGAGGTCGTCCCCCAGTGCGACTACGTGATCAAGAAGCGTCGCTACTCGGGCTTCTTCGGGACGGACCTCGACCTCGTCCTGCGCGAGAACGGCGTGCGTAACGTGATCGTGGTGGGCACCAAGACCAACTGCTGCATCCGAGCGACGGTGACGGACGCCTTCTGCCTGGACTACGACCCCATCGTCGTGAGGGAGTGTGTCGCCACGGACTCCGATGCGGTGAACCAAGTCCACCTCGAGGACATCCGCAAGTACCTGGGGGAGGTCGTCTCACTGGACGAGCTCCTGGGGAGGCTCAAAGGGGGCGAGAGGCGATGAGCAGACAAGTCGTGCTCACGTCCGGGTACGTGAGCATGGACCACATGATCGAGATCTCGACCCCGGCGCGTGTGGGCTACACCTCGATCATCACCAACAGCAGCTGCACCAAGACCTATTTCGGCGGCTGCTCGGTCAACATAGCCTACGCCCTCTCCAAGCTGGGCGTCCCGGCCAAGCCCATCCTCAGGGTGGGGGATGACTGGGAGCGGACCGGGTTCCGCAGCTTCCTGGAGGAGGCTGGCGTCGGCCTTGATGCGATCGCCGTGGTGCCTGGGGAGGCCACCTCCGCGAGCTATCTCATCCAGGACGCGGAGGGCCAACACATCACCTGCTACTACCCCGGACCCATGGCGCCCGAACACTTCCGCCCGCTGGATGACGAGCTCTTCTCGGACGTGGCCCTGGGCGTGATAACCGTCGCCTCCGAGCGTGACAACCGGGAGTTCTTCGAGAAGTGCCGCACCCACAGCATCCCGGTGGCCTTTGGCATGAAGGCCGACGAGGGTGCGTTTCCGCTGCCGTTTCTGGAGGAGCTGCTCAGGGGCTCGGAAATCGTGTTCGCCAACGAGTCCGAGCGTCGCTGCATCGAGAGGGCGCTGGGACTCCCGTCGATGGAGGACCTCCTGTCCGACGAGGTGCGCACCATCGTCACCACGTATGGGCCGAGGGGCTCGGCGTGGTGCCACCGCGAGTCGGACGGCTCCGTCAGTCGCGGTTCGGTTGGCGTCGTGCCGTGCGGCGCGGTGGTGGACACGACGGGCTGTGGCGACGCGTACATGAGCGGCTTCCTATACGGATGGGCGCATGGCAAGGGGCCTGGCGAGTGCTGCCGGTTGGGGGCGACCCTCTCCTCGTTCGTGCTGGAGCGGTACGGATGCTGCACAGGCGTGCCTGGCGAGGAGGAGCTCCTGGCAAGGCTCGAGGAGAGGCGGGGCGAGGTCGGAAGGATGCGGGGGCAGGCATGTCGACACTGTATCTAGGGGCGAGGAAGGGCACGGTCGCCCCGAGCGTGATCTTCTCGGGCGACCCCTGGCGCGTGGAGGTGCTGAAGCGCTATCTGGACGATCCCGTGCATGTGGCCTTTGCCAGGGAGTTCAACACCTACACGGGCACGTACCACGGCGTGCCCATGACCGTGAGCTCCACGGGAATCGGCGCCCCCTCAGCCGCAATCGCCGTTGAGGAGATGTACGAGGCGGGGATGCGCGTAGCCGTGAGGATGGGCACCTCGATGTCGCTTCGGGATGACATGCTCGGCCAGTTCATCGTCCCCATCGCGGTCATGCGGCGCGACGGCACGAGCGACACCTACGTCGAGCGCGGGTATCCGGCGGTGGCAGACGTCGACCTCGTGAATGCGATGAACCAGGTCGTGTCGGACCATGGCAGGCGCTGCCTCAACGGCGTCACGTGCAGCATGGACGGCTTCTACACCCAGATGCATGACTCGCGCCTCTCGCGGGAGCAGGGAAGGGACATCTCCCCCACCTTCGACGAGATGAGGAGGCTCAGCGTCTGTGCCATCGACATGGAGTCGAGCTGCATCCTGACGGTCTCGCGACTCATGGGGGTGCGCGCGTGTGTGGTCACCCTCGCCACCGTCCTGGAGAACTTGAGGGACAGCCTTAAGGGGGACGAGAGAACGGATGCGGAAGACCTCCTGTGCCGGGTGACCCTCGAGGGACTTGCGCGGTTCGCGGGCTCGAACGGCTAGGAGGCCAGTAAAACCACCGGGAGCTCAAGGCCAGGAGTCTGGAGAAGAGAGCCTATCGAAGGGGATGAGGTCGAGATGAAGGACATAAAGGACGTGATCAAGGTGCGCGGGGGCTTCGTCATCGGGATGGTGCACTGCCTCCCGCTTCCGGGCTCTCCGGCATGCCGGGGGGACATGGGTGAGGTCCTGGAGCGGGCCGTCGAGGACGCGAGGACCCTCGAGCGCGGCGGTGTCGACGCACTGATCGTCGAGAACACCAATGACGCCCCGTTCACGGAGCTCCTCACGAAGGCGCAGGTGGCAGCCTTGTCCGCTGCAACTGCGCTTGTGAGGCAGGCCGTGGGCATACCCGTCGGCTCTGACGCGTCCTTCAACGACTGCGAGGCCAGCCTGGGGATTGCCGTGGCGAACGGATGCGACTTCGTCCGCGTGCCCGTGTTCGTGGACACGGTCTCCAACTGGTGCGGCGTCGTCAACCCCTGTGCACACAAGGTCATCGAGCTGCGTCATCACCTTGGGGCGGACGACGTGATGCTCCTCTGCGACGTGCAGGTTAAGCATAGCAGCATGCTGCTGCCCCAAGTCTCCATCGAGGAGAGCGCCGCGAACGCGGAGGCGGCTGGCGCCGACGCTATCATCGTGACGGGAACCACGACGGGCGAGGAGACTCCGATTGACATGATAAGGAGGGTCAAGAGCGTGGTCGACCTGCCCGTGCTTGCGGGCTCTGGCATCAGCCCGACCGACGTCGTCGAGCAGTTCAAGGTCGCGGACGGCGCGATTGTCGGCTCGACCTTCAAGAAGGGTGGCCTCACGACTAACCCCGTCGACTACGACCTGGTCAGAACCCTCATGAGACCTCTTGGAAGGTAGCCGGCACCTCTCGGCGAGCCGGTATTCGAAGCGACACTGGATTGCTCCGGGCGTTGGCGCCGGACGAAAGGCGGTTGATAGCGATGATGAGACCCATGAAGCTCGCGGGTAGCGAGCTGATGTTCGGAGAGGGCTGCCTCGAGTACATCAAGACCTCCGTGCGCTGCAGGAAGGCGTTCATCGTGATTGGTGGTCGCGCCGTGGAGCGCAACGGGTCGCTCGCGAGAGTCGAGGAGTACTTCCATGATGGGGGTGCGCGGACGTTTGTGTTCAGGGGAGTGGAGCCCGACCCCCACTTCTCGACCGTGCGCCGTGGCGCCCAGAGCATGCTCGAGGAGGAGCCCGATCTCATCTGCGCCCTTGGCGGCGGTTCCGTCATGGATGCGGCGAAGACCATGTGGGTCATGTACGAACACCCCGAGCTCGAGGAACTCGACCAGATCCTGCATACCAAGCCGCTCCCCAAGCTGCGCTCCAAGGCACGCTTCATGTGCGTGCCCACGACATCCGGCACGGCATCCGAGGTCTCCCGCTCCGTCGTCATCACCGATGACGAGCTGGGCCGCAAGCACGGCCTGGGAGACATGGAGATGATGCCGGACATCGCCATCTGCGACCCGGACGTCACCAGGAGCATGCCGCCGCACGTCACCGCCGAGACGGGCATGGATGCCCTTACCCATGCGTTGGAAGCGCTCGTCTCCAACAGGGCCAACTACGTGTCGGACATCCTTGCCACCGCAGCGGCGCTCGACATCGTGAGGTGGCTTCCGAGGGCGTATCGGGATGGCGATGACATGAGGGCCCGCGAGATGATGGGCGATGCGTCCATGACGGCGGGCCTTGCCTTCACGAACGTGTCCCTGGGCATCGACCATTCCATGGCGCAGACCATCGGTGGCTACTTCCCCATCGCCCACGGCCGCATCTGCGCGATCCTGCTGCCCTACACCATCGAGTGGAACAGCAGGGACAAGTGGGCGAGAGGCCGCTACGAGGGGCTTGCGGCAAAGATGGGCGTGGACGGCCTCGCGCAGGCGGTGCGCGACCTCAACGCGAGCCTCGGGATTCCCAACACCGTGCAGGACGCCGGAATCGACGAGACGACCTACAGGGGGAGCCTGCGGCAGATGGCGGAGGACTCTCTCCGAGATGGATGCACGAAGACGAACCCCGTGATCCCGACCGTGCACGAGTTTGCCGAGATTCTCGAAAGGGCCTACTACGGCGTTTAGATGGACCTGCGTCGTATGGGCATGCGCGGGGTGCGCCGGATTTCCTGTCAAGCAATAACTACGGAAGGGTAACCGCATGAAGCTCATCCTCTACCTTTCAAACGGCTATCCGACCATCGAGAGCAGCATAGAGATGGCAAGGACCTACGTCGATGCCGGCTGCGACATGATCGAGATGGACTTTCCAAGCAAGGACCCCTTCTTGGAAGGCGACTTCATCGCAAGGAGAATGGCAAAGGCCCTTGAGGCCGAATGTGATTACGACAAGTACATGGTGGGCATGGCAAAGGCACACGCTCTGCTGCCAGATACCAAGTTCATCCTCATGGCATACGAGAGCACCATCCTGGAAATTGGCATAGGCAGGTTTGGGGGCTTCTGTAGGGAGAACGGCTTCGAGGACATCATCCTTGTGGGGTCAAGCACGGACGAGGTCAAGGATCGCCTCATCGCCGCCGGCCTGAAGGTGAGCTGCTACGTTCAGTTCAACCTGCCGGAAGAAGAGGTCAGACGAGCGCTGGAGTCCAACGGGTTCACCTATCTGCAGGCGGTCCCTGCGCCTGGACAAGCCACCAGGGAGTATCCCACGCTCAAGTCCTGCATCGGCTACCTCAGGTCACGCGGGCTAGAGAATGCCATCTACTGCGGTGTGGGAGTCCACTCCCCGCAGGACGCACAGATGGTCAGGGATGCCGGTGGGGATGGGATCTTCGTGGGCTCCACCATCCTCAGGCTGCACGACGACAAGCTGGCGCTTGCGGACAAGATACGCGAGTTCAAGGAGAGGTGCTAGGCGGTCGGTCGACGAGATGCCCCTTGCGGCTGGTGGAATGCCCTCCCGGCTTGACGGAATGACCCTGCGGTCGGTGGGTAGACTTGCGACAAGAGGGGTGTCAGGAGGTGGCCATGGATGTGATAGCAGGGTCGGCGGCACTCGTCACAGTCGCTCTTGCCGTGGTCCTCGCCGGGGTGACCGTGGTCGTGGGCATTCAGCTGATGAGGGGAAGATGGCTCAGGCTCATAGCCGGGGCATGGTCCCTTCCGAGGGAGAGGCTGGAAAGTGAGGAGATGCGTCAGGTCGGTCAGGGGGTCGGGATCGCACTCGTGGCGTTGGTCGCCATATCGCTCGTCGTATACGGCATCCTGGCGACACAAGCCTAGCCGTCCCACCCGTCATCCCAGCGATCCCGTGACGCATCGCCCCAGCTTCCGTCGCTGGCAAGCTCCCGCTGCTGCATATTGAGGCAGGTGCGACAACCAGGCGTATGATTGCACTGGCTCACGAATGCGACATGGCGACGAAGGGGAAGCATGACGAGAGACGAGCTCCTCGCCCTTGTGGCCGACAGGTACCAGACGACCCCCGAGTACCTCTGGGAAAGATGGCCCGGCTACGCCGTGCTGAGAAACACCTCGAACCAGAAGTGGTACGGGGTGGTGATGGACGTTCCGGCCGGTCGGCTCGGGCTTGAGGACGCGGCTCCTGACGAGCGCGTGGACATCCTCAACGTCAAGGTGGACCCAGACGATGCCCTGGTCCTGCGCCTCTCAGGACATCCTTCCCGCGTATCACATGAGCAGGCGGAACTGGGTCTCGGTGCGCCTGGCGCGGGTGCCAAGCGAGCTGGTCGGGGAGCTGATCGAGACGAGCAGGCGGCTCACTGCCTAGTGATGCGCTCGGGAGCGATTGGCGCTGCACGCATCGGCTGCCCGGTGGACATCCCTCCCATCCGCTTGGGGGGCAGCCTGGTGGCAGGGGTTCCTGGGAGCTGAAGCAATTTGACGTGCATGGGCGCCTGGATGCACTCGAGGCGGGATAGGCCGGCTTGCCGTCGGCATCGACGGGTCGGGCCGGCCGCCTCCGCCTATGCTCTCCGCCGCTTGCCTATGCGGGATCGTCTGGATCCGTCACGTCGGTTGGGCTCGCCTTGCCCATCGCCTCATCATAGTCATAGCGCATCTCGCCGTTTCTGATCTTGTAGAAGCAGTCCCCGCAGACTGACACGTATCTGATGTCGCCCTGGTCGTCCACCTCGACCTGGCTTCCGCTAAAGGTGGCGACGCCGTTCACCAGACGCAGGTTCATGGTCGCCCTGCGCCCGCACTGGCAGATCGTGCGCAGTTCGCGTATCTCGTCGGCAAGCTCCAGCAGGCGCGACGAACCCGGGAAGCCTGCGGCGCGGAAGTCGATCTTGAGGCCGTAGCACATGCAGGGGACGTGGCGCGTGTGCACCAGCTCGTGCAGCTCCTCCGCCTGGCGTGGGGTGAGAAACTGCGCCTCGTCTATGAGGACGCACCCCACGTGGGCGAGATGTGGAGCCACGAGGTCGCCCATCCTGTCGCCCGGTCGTATGAGGACGTCGACCCTGCGCGTGACACCGAGCCGGCTCATGACGCTGGCGTCCCCCTTGGTGTCGGTCGAGGGCTTCATGAGCAGCACGCGCATCCCGCGTTCCTCGTAGTTATGGGCCACCTGCAAGAGGTTGGTCGACTTCCCGCAGTTCATAGCTCCGTGGATGTAGTACAGCTTTGCCATATGAGAAGGGCCTCCATCAGGGTCGGCGGGTCGCCGTGCAAGCGTGTCGGACCCGGGGTGCCGGGCTTTGGGGCATCGAGCTTGGCACGTCAGGGTTGGGTGACGGGTCTGGGGAGCCGGGTGGGGCCCCAAACGCCGCCGAGACCCAATTCTATGGGCAAGGTGGCCCCTTTGTCACGGTGTCGCCATACGGGGATTGGGGCGGATCGGGGTGAATTAATGTCCGGTGCCTTCGATATGCTCGCCTCAGCGCTGGAAGAGAGGCCCCTAGGAGCTTCTCCCCTAGGAATCTGAAGGAGGGGGATGGATGTATTGGCAAGCGTCGATTTTGCAGTCCTATTTTGGCGGATTGCTTTCAACCCTGCTCCAGAGAAAGCTTCGAGTCTGCCGTCGACGGATGCGGCCGTCGCGCGTGTGCAAGCTGTGCATATGCTGAAAGTCAGTGATCTGTGCCGGGCTTGAGTCCCGGCGTATCGACAATCGCGCGTAAGCCGTTCGGCTTGCACGCGGGTTAGGCGTCATTGGATCTGGCTTGTGGAGATGCCCATGGTTAAGTTGAGCGCTCAAACACGCATGTTGTGGGGTAAGACCTGCGTGAATGCTATGGACGAGCAAAGAGGCGAGTGGTTGCCCCTTTATGTGCATATGCACGACTCTGCAAGGGTGGGTCATCGTCTCTGGCGAGAATGGCTTCCCGCTGCGGAGCGGCGCCTTATCACCGATGCCGTTGGTGGGGACGATGCTGCTGCAGAGGCTCTTGTGGTCTGGCTGGCAGGGGTGCACGACGTCGGGAAGGCCACGCCCAACTTCCAGTACAAGGCACCTGAGCGGGCCGAGGAGGTGCGTGAGACCGGTCTGGACGTGCCTCCTCGGCATATGATGCAGGGAGGATCATACCCTCACTCCTTTATGGGCGAGATTATCCTGGACGAGTGGCTCTCCGGAAAGGGCTGGGAGTTTCCAAGCACGTATTCGTGTGTCATAGGGGGCCATCATGGCGCACCTCCCACAAGTGCAGGGGTGCTGAGGAGCATTGAACTGGATTCCCTCAACTTCCCCAACGAGGTGCTCGGAGATGCTGCTTGGCAGGCTGTACAGAACGAGCTGCTTGACTGGATGTTCGCCCTTTCTGGCATGAGCGAGCACGAGGCGGCATTGAGCTACCTTGGGCTCGTCCAGCCCGTGGAGGTGCTGCTTACAGGGTTTGTCATCATGGCGGATTGGATTGCTTCCAATACGGACTTCTTCCCGTTGTCAAGCGGGCCTATGGAGGCGGACGAGCTTCGCGCTCGCGCGGACACTGCGTGGGAGAGCCTCGCCCTTCCAGCTGCCTGGCGAGCTCCTGAGCTCGTACTCAAGCCGCGTGACGGCGCAGAGGACCTCTTTCACGCGAGATTCACGGGCCTTCCGGAGGATGCGCATCTGCGCCCTGCCCAGCGAGCCGCGGTCGAGGCGGCGCTCAAGATGGACGAGCCCGGCCTCATCATCATCGAGGCCCCCATGGGAAACGGCAAGACAGAGGCATCGCTGCTCTGTGCGGAGATTATGGCACGCAAGTTCGGCGATGGGGGCCTCGCCTACCTGCTCCCGACGATGGCCACGTCAAATGCCATGTTCTCTCGCATTGAGGACTGGCTCAGATTGCTTGCACAGGCAACCGACGCACCGCCGCAGGCAATGCAGCTGCTCCACAGCAAGGCGGCGCTCAATCCCGACTACGCACAGCTTAGAAGGTGGCGCAGCGGTTGGATGGGTGATGGAGGGGCTGAAGTCGGCGGGAGCGAGCAGGTCATTGCCCATGAGTGGTTCGGCGGGAGGAAGCGGGGGCTGCTCGCACCCTTCGCGGTGGGCACGGTCGACCAGCTCCTGATGGCCGCCCTCAAGACGAAGCACGTCCAGCTACGCCACCTGGGCCTGGCGGGCAAGGTAGTCGTGATCGACGAGGTGCATGCCTACGACGCCTACATGAGCACGTATCTCAGGCGTGTGCTGACTTGGTTGGGGGCCTATGACGTCCCCACGATCCTCCTGTCGGCAACGCTTCCGCCTGAGCGTCGCATGGAACTGATGCATGTATATCGAGGGCATGACGGAAGTCCTCACGGCAGGCCTAGCAAGCGAAGGGACATCCCTCCCGCTCGACGCCCATCCTCTGACCAGCCTGCGTATCCGCTCGTAACCTCGCTGGTACGCGATAAGGACGTGCTTCCGTCATATGAAGCCTGCGCCATTGCCGGGGCGGGTACGGACGTTCGCCTCGACTTCCTTCCCGATGATGGCGAGACGCTGGTTCAGACGTTATCCGACCTGCTTTCTGCGGGTGGCTGTGCCTGCGTGCTTCGCGACACCGTCGCGCGTGCGCAGGCGACGTATCGAATGCTCAGGGAGAGCCTCCGCGGCGAGCTGGACGGAGCGCAGGTCAGGCTCGTGCACTCCCGCTTCATCGTGGCAGACCGCCTCCAAAACGACGCCGCGCTGCTTGAGCTACTCGGGCCTGACTCGTCCATGCGCCCGAGCAGGCTCATCGTGGTCGGTACACAGGTCATCGAGCAGTCGCTTGACATCGACTTCGACGTCATGATTACGGACATAGCCCCCGTCGATCTGTTGCTGCAGCGCATGGGGCGCCTGCATCGCCACGCTCGTGGTGAGGGGCAGTGCGAGCGGCCGGAGAGGTTGCGGCGTGCTTGCTGCTACGTCACGGGTGCTGAGGACTGGGAGGTCGACCCACCGACCTTCGCTCGCGGTGTCGACAAGGTCTATCTGGAGGCCCTGTTGCTGAGGACGGTTCTGGCGCTTCGCGACAGGGAAGACGCAAATGGGTGCGTCACTGTGAACCTTCCGCATGACATCGCGAGCCTCGTCGAGAGCGTGTATGCGGAACCTGCCCAAGGGGCTGATGACTCAACATGCTCCTTCGTCGTTCCCGATGCGTGGCAACCGGCGTTTGATGAGGCGGAAGACAGCATGGCAAAGAAGCGAGCCGAAGCGATAAATGACGCCCATATATGGCTGCTCAACAAGCCCGAGCTTCACTCTCCCGAAGACCTCGTCGGATGGCTCAGTGAGTCGCTGACGGTGACCGACGAGAACGTCGCTAGGGCAACGGTCCGTGACTCGCAGGAGTCCATCGAAGTGATCGCCGTACAGGAACACGATGGAGAGCTGTGCGTCTTCCCATGGGTCAGCAACGTAGATGGGGGCACGCCAGCGTCACGGTCACTGGGCAGTGGCGAGGAGGTTCCCGTCGACGATGTGGCACGACTGGCTGCCACCTGCACGGTGCATCTGCCGCCGACGCTTTCGGGACCATGTACCGCAGAACGTGTCATCAAGGCTCTCGAAACATCATGTCATGTGTCTGGCTGGCAGGAGTCCCGATGGTTTAGAGGACAGCTTGTCCTTGTGTTCGATGAGGGCGGTGAGGCGACAATCGACACGGGAATTGCTGTCCACCGCCTCAAGTACTCTCAAGACACCGGATTGGAGCTCGTTGAGACGAAGAAAGGGGAGCGGGGATAGTGGACGAGACGGTCAGTTTCAACCTCATCGACGAGCCGTGGATTTGCGTTCGCGATGATACCGGGACAGTGCGAGAGGTGTCCCTACTCGAACTGTTTTCTCAGGCACCTCGACTCAGGTGTCTTGCGAACGACCTGCCAACACTGGACTTCGCTATTCGGCGCCTGTTGCTTGCCATCCTGCAGCGGGCAATCTCTCCCATGATTGATGACTTGGATGAGGATGTGGGGCCTGCGGAGTTCTGGGGACGGCTGTGGGAAGCCTCCGAGCTCCCTATGGATGCTATAGAGGCATACCTTATCAAATGGCACGACCGCTTTGACCTCTTCGACCAAGAGCATCCGTTCATGCAGATCCCGGACCTAAAGAAAGTTGATGCGACAGGTGTCCCAATCGAAGAAACCTCTTCTATCACTAAAATTATGGCAGATGTGCCAGATGGCGAAATCCTCTTCTCACTTAAATCTGGAGATAAGTTAAGTAAATTAAGTTTTTCAGAGGCAGCTCGTTGGCTGGTACATGTCCAAGCTTTCGATACTTCAGGTATCAAGAGTGGAGTGTTCAACGACCCACTCTCATCAGGGAGTAGAAGTCTATCTAAAGGTAAGAAGGGGGTTGCTTGGGCAGGGCAACTTGGTGGCATCTATTTTGAGGGCGACACGCTACAAGAAACTTTGCTATTAAACTTGGTACTGTGGGGTAATGAAAAGAAGGAATTTTTTTCGGACGATGACTTGCCCGTGTGGGAAAAGTCGCCTCGTCCCTTCGGAAGTCTCGAAGAGATGCCCACGGGTACTGCGGATATCTACACCTGGCAATCGCGGCGTACAAGGCTTGCCATCTCCAACAACACCGTCTCTGGCGTCGTTCTTACGTACGGTGACGTAATCAGTGCCGCTAACAAACATAAAATCGAACCCATGACTTCTTGGGAAACGCCGGCTAAAAACAAACATAGAAAGCAACTTATATACAATCCGATTAGACACCAGTCTGACAAGGCGCTTTGGCGTGGGCTGAGTTCCATCTTTCAAGGTTCAAAGAATGCGGACGATGATGGAAACACTTTGTGCTCGGGCGTCGTTTCGTGGGTTGAGTATCTGACGAATGAGAGGAAGATACATCGGTTAAATTTATTATGTATCCACAGCGTGGGTCTTCAGTATGACTCGAATTATTCAATAATCATAGATTTAATCGATGACAGGATTACTTTCAGTTCTTCTCTGCTTTCTTCTGATGGATTGCGGTTCATCTCATTGGCAGACAAGTGCGTCAGAGAAACTGAAAGTGCAATTGAGTGTCTGAGTAATTTTGCAAAAGATCTTTGCCGTGCGGCAGGTGGGGATTCGTCTAACTTGACCCTTGTGGCGAAAGAAACCAGTAGACGGGCATATTTTGAAATTGACGCCATGTTTAGAACATGGTTTGCCGGTCTATGTGTTCAAAGTAACCCAGATATGGAACGTGCTAGTTGGCGAAGGCAGGCTAGAAGCCTCTTTGAATCAATATCCAAAGATTTGTTAGTTGATGTGAATCCTGCCGCAATTATAGGTTCACCAATTAAAGGCAAAGCAGGAAACATTACAGGGTGGATGACTGCCGGAAAAGCTAAGTGCATCTTTTCCAATCAGCTCAAACGAATACTGCCACTTGAAGGTGACGTGGAACGAAAGGAGGACTCCACCGATGAAAAACTGGAAAGGTGAGAGCGCGCGAGATCAGTTGGGGGCATTCGTCGGAAAGCGTATTGCAGCCATTCAAAACGCGTATCTGTCAGCTTCCGGTCGGGCGAAAGGAGCTCGGGAGCTTGCTACGCTGCGCCATGCGGTAACAAAGACACCGGGCGATGTTGCGGATACGTGGCCTCTCGAGCTCGAAGGTATGCCGGCTGTGCTTGTCGGCCGGAGGGACGCGCCTTCGCCAGGGGAGTGGGCGGTGCACGCTGCCCTTACACTCTACGCCATTCACCAGCAGTCGCAAACAACCCCTATGCACCAGAGGGGATGGGAGTATGGGTTAGGCCAAGCCATACGTCAGCTTGTGCGGCGAAACCCCGATGCATATACGTCCCTCGAAGAAGGAGAACTCCCAAGGAGGTTTGCTGCACTCGTGACCGCAGAGTCCTTTCCAGAGACGGTGCACTATGCGCGCCAGCTCGTAAGCCAGCTGAGAGGTGAAGCCATACCGCTTGACTATGCCCTGCTGGCGCAGCAATTCTACGATTTGCAGATGCCCGGTAGGACTGATGCCACGAAGCTTGCGTGGGGTAGGGGGTTTGCCCAGTACCGAAAGGTCGATGCAGGAAGTCAAGCGCAAGGCTCTTCGCATATAGATGACTAGCAAGGAAGGAACACAATCATGAGTAAGCCACTGTTCGTCGACGTCCATATTCTCCAGAGCGTTCCACCCAGCAACATCAATCGTGATGACACCGGTAGCCCCAAGACGGCTCGCTTTGGCGGGGTCACGCGCGCTCGCGTTTCCAGCCAGGCATGGAAGAAGGCGGCGCGCGACCTGTTTCCAGCCTACCTTGAGACAGATGACCTAGGAATTAGATCGTTGCATATTGTAAACAAACTCTCAGATTACATTCGCAGCAAAGATGATTCAATAACGTTCGATAGCGCAATTGCTTTGGCGCGGGAGGTTGTCGAATCCGCTGGAATAAAAATAGACGACAAGAACGAAACAAAGTACTCGACTTTTGTCTCGCGGAAGCAGTTCTCCAGCCTAGCGGACTTGGCAATCAAGCTACCCAGCCTGAACTTGCAGATAAAAGAGTTAGAGGATGCGCTGAATTCTGAGCAGAAAAAAGAAGGAGTAAGTAAGGTAAAAATCCGAGATATGAGAAGAAGAATAAAGGATTTGGAGGCGGAAGTAAAATCTGCTCCAACGATATTGGCCGACGCCACTTTGCAATCTATAGACATTGCTATGTTTGGACGTATGGTCACGGATAATTCTGAGCTAAATATCGATGCCGCCGTTCAGGTGGCACATGCAATAGGCGTAAGCAAAATGAGTCCAGAGTTTGATTACTTCACTATGATGGATGAAGTCGAAAAACGCGTAAGAATGATAGAGACCACCGAGTTCACCTCATCGACGCTTTACCGTTATGCCAATATCGATGTGCTTCACCTGTGCGAGAACTTGGGTTCTGCCACAGTGGCTTGCAAAGGCATAGAGGCATTCCTGCGCGCATTCGTGCTTTCGATGCCTACGGGCAAGCAAAATTCCTTTGCCAACAGAACGCTGCCGGTCGTCACCGTCGTCGAGCTGCGGGAGACGCAACCGGTTAGCTTGGTCAATGCATTTGAGAAGCCGGTAGTGGCTACAGCGGAAAAGAGCCAGATCGAGCGTGCCTGCGAGGAGCTCGTAACCCAGGAGTCTGCTCTCGACAAGGCATTTGGCATTGCTCCGAAGGAAACCCTTATTGTCATTGCCTCTCCCGGTGCTAACGTTTTGAAGGAGTTCCCTAACGCGAGCGTGACAGATCTCGACAACCTGATTTCTCGTGTCTCCGAGGTATGTGCGACATACCTTGAAGAAAGTGGCTATCCGTCTGAGAGTAGGGAGTAGCCATGGCTGTTTTGCTCCTTAAGCTGGCGGGGCCACTGCAGTCATGGGGTTTTAGCCGCTTCATTGAGCGTAAGACGCGGCACGAGCCAACAAAAAGCGGAGTCATTGGTCTCCTTGCAGCTGCGTTAGGCCGTAGAAGAGAGGATTCGGCATCCGACCTCGTTGCTCTGCGCTTTGGCGTGCGCATAGACCAGCCTGGAAGATATGAGATGGACTATCAGACTGAGCGCAAAATGAAGACAGAGAGTGGTGCGCAGACGTGGAATGCCACCAAAATGAAATGGGAGTATGACTCTAGTAAGGATGGTCTCCTTAGCCCCACCCACCGCTACTACCTTGCCGACGCAGTCTTTGTCGTGGCACTCGAGGGAGACGGCGAGCTCGTTCGCACGTGTGCAGAAGCGCTCGAGCATCCTGCGTTCCCCCTGTATCTCGGACGCAGGTCCTGTCCGCCGTCAGGCAGGATTCTATTGGGCATTGAGAGGGACATGACTCTCTTGGAAGCCTTGCGGTCCACTCCCTGGCAGTCGACTGACTACTACAGGCACCAATGGCGCATCCGCACGGAGGAAGAGGTCAAGCTCGAAATTCTCTATGACAAGGGTCCGGGCGACCAAGGCGAGGGCTACGACGTGTCCCAGCAGGATGTGCCTATCAGCTTCTCGCAGGCCGATCGTCAGTACACATGGCGTACGGTTGCGCACGCTACAACGACCGTCAAGAACCCTTCCTACACACCCCAGCCGGCCGAGCATGACCCACTTGCAGCTATTGACGGGGTGGTGAGCTAGATGTTCTTCACGCGTTTTCCCATCAACGGGACACGACGCGAGACGCGTCGCATGCTCGCCTCTCCCTATCGCATGCATGCTGCCGTTGCAGGGAGCTTTCCTTCCGGGGTGGGAGCCCTTGAGGCAGGGGCCTCGCAAGAGGGGGAGAGGGGGCGAGTCCTTTGGCGTGTGGACCAGCGGAAAGACGGCAGCACCTGTCTCTACATCGTGAGCCCCACGCGCCCGAGCCTCGTGGGACTCAACGAACAGATTGGCTTTCCCGACATAGAGCCTACGTGGCAGACGAGAGACTATGCCCCATTTCTGGAGCACCTTGCCATGGGACAGCGATACGCCTTTCGCCTGGTAGCCAACCCCACTGTGAGTCGCAGCGCACGTGGAAGCAATCCAGACGCCATCAACAAACAGGGCAACCGCATACGGCTGCCCCATCTGACTGTCGTGCAGCAGGAGGCATGGCTTGTGGGTAAGGCAGCATACAACGGGACGAACGTCGAGGTGCCGGAGCTGTTCCTGCGGCAGAGTACCACGCGAGCTACTCGTAACGGCTTTGAGGTGCTCCAGGACGAGGCGGGAATCCCCCGCCTGATCGTCAGCAATAGTCGAGAGCTGAGCTTCCGCAAGGAGTCGCAACGGAAGTCCATCACCCTTGCGACGGCTCAATATGACGGCGTGCTCGAGGTGACGGATGTGGGTGCGCTACGCCATGCCCTGGCGAACGGCATTGGTCATGGCAAGGGCTTTGGCTGTGGCTTGTTGACGCTTGCCACGCTGAGAGGGGAATGACCCATGCCAGATATCCCGGGCATAGTGAAGCCGGATCTGCATGCTCTGCCGACCGTCAGGGAGCGCATGACCTTTCTCTATGTGGAGAGATGCCTGGTCAATCGCCAAGACAGTGCGGTGACCATCACTGACAAGCGTGGAACGGCCTATGTGCCCGCGGCTTCTCTTGGTGTGCTGATGCTGGGGCCGGGAACGAACGTCTCGCACCGTGCCATCGAGCTTTTGGGTGACTCCGGATCGACTGTGGTGTGGGTAGGGGAGCATGGTGTCCGTTACTATGCCCACGGACGTCCCCTTACCCGCTCTTCAAGACTTATCGTCAAGCAGGCAGAGCTTGTGTCAAACACACGTAAGCGCCTTGCAGTCGCGCGTGCCATGTACCAGATGCGCTTTCCTGGGGAGGACGTCTCGAGGTTCACCATGCAGCAGCTACGTGGGCGAGAGGGTGCACGCATACGCTCGCTCTACCGAAAGCTCTCGAAGAAACATGGCGTTCCTTGGAAGGGGAGGGAATATAACCCAACGGACTTTACCGATGCGACGCCTATCAATCAGGCCCTCTCTGCCGCTCACGTGTGTCTTTATGGCGTAGTTCATAGCGTCATCGTAGCGCTTGGGTGCTCTCCTGCGTTGGGTTTTGTGCACGATGGCCATGAACGCTCGTTTGTGTATGACGTTGCTGACCTCTACAAGGCCGAGATGACCATTCCCATAGCATTTGAGGTGGCTTCCACCTCGTCCGAGGATGTTGGATCCGTTACCCGCCGAAAGGTGAGAGACGCCTTTTATGACGGTAAGATCATGGAACGGTGTGCTCACGATATTCGTTGGCTGTTGCTGGGGGATATCGCCGATGAGGAAGAGGACGCGTGGGACTTCGAGACCATGTTCCTTTGGGACGAGTCGCATCCTGCCGTTGAGTTTGGCGTTTCGTATGGCAAGGAGCTTGACGTACGGCTGCAGACTAAGGAATCAAGTAACGGCGTGTTGGTCGGGGTGTAGCGATGGTTGTTATCACCTTGGAGAAATGCCCTCTCGCCTTACGTGGCGACCTTACGAAATGGTTGCAGGAAATCAGCCTGGGCGTGTATGTGGGACAGGTGAGTGCCCGCGTGCGTGACCGTCTCTGGCAGCGGGTGTGTGAAGAGTCCAAGAGCGGACGCGCCACCATGGTGTACTCGGTCCGTAACGAACAGCATCTGAACTTTCGTGTGCACAACACCAGTTGGGAGCCCATTGAATACGATGGGCTGAAGTTGATGATGCGACCGAGTCCCGCGCGGACGAAGCTGTTGGGAAAGAAGCGTGTGGGGTGGAGTAAGGCCTCGCAATACTCCAAGGCCCGTCGTCTGCATGGTCAGTCTGGCCTTGTGGAGCCAGAGGACTACGTTGTATTTGATACCGAGACAACAGGGCTTGATATTGATAAGGACCAGATTATCGAGCTTGGTGCGACGCGTATCTCCGGCGGTAAGGTGGGCGAATCCTTTCATGCATTAGTTAGGGTCCAAAAGCCACTGCCCAAGAAGGTCGTCGAGCTGACTGGCATTACGGATGAGCTACTGGCAACGAAGGGGATTTCGCTGGAGAAGGCAATTGACTCATTTCTTGAATTTGTTGGCGCCGATCCCGTCGTAGCCCACAACGCGAGCTTTGATTGCGGATTTGTTCAGGTCGCCTGCGAGGAATGCGATTTAGATGACTTTGATAATGAGGCAATTGACACTATCGATCTTGCGAAGAAGAAGCTTCCCAGGGCGGAGAACTACCATCTGAAGACCCTGGCGGATCTATTGAACCTTGACAACAAGCATCCGCATAGAGCTGAGTCTGACTGTGAGGTTACGTTACGGCTCTTTCGCAAACTGATTGAAATGTGAGCCTTTGCGACGGATGCGTTATAGTTAGCTGCGGATTTCTAGTCTGCTCCCCGCACACGCGGGGATGATCCCGTCGGCGCGAGCGGCTGGTGGGCCGAGGACGCCTGCTCCCCGCACACGCGGGGATGATCCCGAATCCGTCATGGCGCGCCGAGCGCACAGCGGCTGCTCCCCGCACACGCGGGGATGATCCCGGCAGGCTGACGTTCGGGTGGTACGACACGGCCTGCTCCCCGCACACGCGGGGATGATCCCGTGGACTCGATAAACGACTACGCGCGCAGCCACTGCTCCCCGCACACGCGGGGATGATCCCTCGCGGGTGAGGCCATAGTTGATGGCTTCGGAGTCGCTGCTCCCCGCACACGCGGGGATGATCCCATAGCGGGAAGGACCGTCACGACCTTCATCGACCAGATCACGACTGCTCCCCGCACACGCGGGGATGATCCCTCCCCGCCCGCCTCGCCCACGATGGCCGTCGGCTGCTCCCCGCACACGCGGGGATGATCCCCGATATCCGTCTGCAACGCGCTAAACCCGAGGCTGCTCCCCGCACACGCGGGGATGATCCCCAGGTCACCGTCGGCACGGGCGCCGTCGTGCTCTGCTCCCCGCACACGCGGGGATGATCCCGCTGAGGGGACGTGGTGCGCGCAGGTCTACCTCTGCTCCCCGCACACGCGGGGATGATCCCTTCTTCCCGACCGCGACGACGCCTGCCCCAAGCTGCTCCCCGCACACGCGGGGATGATCCCTCAGCCGAACACAGGGGGCTAATTCGGCGACTCTCGAGGTCAGGGGAAGTGACCTTATGCACCCCTTGGGAAGGAGGTTCTCAGACTTATCCGGACACGTTTGGTTCAGTTTGCGAACGCCCCGTGGGGTGTTTGGATGAAGTTGCGAATCAACCATCACCTTGTAGCGCCTACACGTTCTTGTCGTTCCTGTGATCCCTGTTCGTCGGCAAGGGCGGAGTGGGGTATCATTTCCTTGAGAAGACAAGAAGAGCCTCTTGCTCTCGTCGTCTCCTCGTCCCTCTTTGACGGTCTCCGACAGTGGTCCCAACCTTTTGCCGGGATACCACAGCTCGGAGACCACTACTTTGTGTGGAGGACACAGTGGCTCGCACAGCAATCCTCGTCGATGGAAACTATTACCTGCACAGGGCTCGCATGTTGTGGGGCAGAATTAAGGCTCCGGAGGAACGCGCTGCAGAACTCCACTCCTACGCCATAAAGCACATCACCATCAGGCGAGACAAGAAGCTCGAGTACGGAGAGAGGTCTCTGTACCGCATCTTCTACTACGACTGCCCGCCGTTGGACCGCGGCAGTGTCAAACAGCCGTGGAGCACGCACAACACCGTGTTCAGCAAGAAACACAGCTCGAACATCTGGTCGTCCGACTTCCAGCGGTCGCTCGGGAGGATGAGAAAGGTTGCCATGCGAATGGGGACGCTCAAGACAAGCGGACTCCATTACAACCTCAAGGAGGAGTCTCTCAAAAGGCTTCTTGCTGGCGACATTGCCGTGGGGGACTTGGGAGAAAGCGACTACACGCTTGTGGGCCTGAAGCAGTCGGGCGTTGACATGAGAATCGGCCTGGACGTTGCTTCGCTTGCCAGTGCCCGCATAGTCGACCAGATCATACTCATGGCGGGCGACACCGACTTCATCCCTGTAGCGAAGGTCGCCAGAAGGGCTGGCGTTGACTTCATTCTCGATCCGATGGGTCGCAAGCCGTCACCTGATCTCGAGCTTCAGGTGGATGGCATCGAAGACCTGACCTAAGTAGTCGATTTCATGCCGTGTGCACGGCCAAGTCCTGACCCTTCTCAGGGATTGGGTCCTTCCTTGTGCCGATTCGACCAGCCGCGAGGCGGCGGAAAGCAGGATTCTTTTGGACATGGCTATCCCTCCTGGTTCAAGTAGGTGAGATGTGCTAACCATGGGTTAATCTGGCGCGAATTGGCACGAACACATGCGAACGAACACGCATTGACCCACATACGACAAAGCGCCTACCTGCTGTCTCGCGGGTAGGCGCCCTTTCTCCCTGGCGGAGAGCTGGGGATTCGAACACTTGTTCTAACATACGCCTGCCTGCGGGTCCGCCGCCGCATGTGCTACGGATGCGCCACACGGGCCATCCTCGGGGCCGTTCCGGCGCCGTCCGAAAGCATCGGCGGGACGTGCTCCTCGACCCCGCGCGCGAGGTCCTCGACGCTGGGGCGCACGTAGCGGCGGTACGTCGTGGAGATGTTCGAGTGCCCCAGGATGCGGGAGAGGTCCTCCACGCGCCCGCCCGCGTGGAGGTAGGACGTCGCGAAGCTGTGGCGCATGTTCTCGATCGTGACGTGCGCCACCTCGGCGCCGTCCCACGACTCCCCGCACCAGCGCAGGAACGCGACCCACCGACGCTTCGCCGTGGCCGGCGGGACCCTCTGGCCCCTGGCACCCGTGAGCACGGGCCCCACGCGCACCACCCCTCCCCTCGACCTCTCCCGGGTGAGCAGCGAGCAGAGGTCGGCTGGAATGGGGACGTCCCGCCGCGAGAGCGCCGTCTTGGGGACCTTGAGGTCGTGGCCGCCCTCCCGTGCCGACACCGCGAGGTACGCCCTGCTCACGTGGCACACGCGCGCCACGAGGTCGAGGTCGGCCCAGTCCAGGCCGTACCTCTCCTCGGGCCTGAGGCCCATGAGCAGGCCGAGCGCCGCGAGGGTGCGGCAGAACCCGCCGTCCAGGTCGGAGTAGGCGTCGAGCGCCGCGAGGAGGGGCCGCATGGACGCGAACGTCGTGAGCACGACTCCGTTGTCGCGTGCGCGCCCCGGCGCCGGCATCACGTAGCGGGCGCGCGCGGGGTTCGACTGGACCAGGCCGTCGCCCATCGCCTGGTTGAGGATCGTTCTCAGCGTGCCGAGGGCCTTCTCGGCGACGCGCCTGGTCCCGCAGCGGTCGACTGCTCCCCGCACACGCGGGGATGATCCCGTCCTGGGCGGACCCGACATTCAGATCAGGCCCTGCTCCCCGCACACGCGGGGATGATCCCTCCTCGGCGACCTTGGCGGCGAGCGCCTCGCGCTCCATCCTGTCACGCAGCCCCTGCGCCTCGCCCTCGAGCTCGGCGACGCGCGCTTGGGCCGCGTCGTAGCCCTCGGCCTTGCCCCTGAGCTCGTCGTAGTCGGCGTACTCGCCGCGCACCTTGCGCTCGAGGCGCTCGAGGCGCTCCCCGATCGCCGCGTCGAAGGCCTCCTGCGTCTCTATCGGGAACTCCATGGTCCCGTCCTCCCTTCCGCCCGCTCGGGCGTCCTCGAGGCGGTCTTGTCCGCTCCCGCCGGCGTGTCGCCACCGTCCCCGCCGTGGCCGCGTATGAGGTCGGCCGCCAGGGGCGGCCGGGTCTCCGGTGTGGTCGCGGCCGCGGGGATCGGGCCCGCACGGGCGGGATGCCCGTGCGCCCCAGGGGCGCGCGTCCGCCTGTCCCGCCAGGCCGCGATGTGATATGGTTGATGCGAAGCCACTGGCCCGCCGGTGCATACCGACGTCTGCCAGCGGCTTCATTGCTAAATCGACACGACCCTCACCCTGTCGACGAGGCCACGATTCACCATCGTGTTTGCGATCTCTTCGATGTCACCAGTCGACCCCTCCCCGACCCTCAGCTCCGAGATGAACTGCTCCCCGCACACGCGGGGATGATCCCGACGGCAGCCACCTCACCACCATCGAGGGCAACTGCTCCCCGCACGCGCGGGGATGATCCCGCAGGTCCTGGGCGTATACAATCGTTGGCAGGGGACTCTTAATCCCAAGGTCGAGGGTTCGATCCCCTCACGACCCACCATCTAAAACACGAGGTCAGAGGTACTAATCCTCTGACCTCCTCGTGTCTGTATAGACATGCAAAAACCGCTAGGTACCGCTAAGGCTCTCGTCCAGGGTGCGCGCCGCGTCGATGTGGGCGCCTGCGTCCGGGCTGAGGTAGTGCCTGTAGTCGGTACTGATCTGGCTGTGACCGTGGAAGCTCGACAGGACGGAGTCCTCCACGCCAGCGCGCTGCATGAGCGTCTCGTGGGTGGCCCTGAGCTGATTGATCGTGATGTATGGGAGGTCGAGCGTCCCGCCGTGGCGAGAGAACATTTCGCGCCACGCGTGACTCATCGCGTCTGGGTCGTACGGCCTCCATGCTCCTGCCGGCGAGCGCGGCCACACACACGGCCCCCACTCGGGCATGGTCTCGTCTAGCATCGAGGCGAAGGGGTCCGGGAGTGCCGCGATGCGTGTGCTCTGGGCCGTCTTGGTCTCCTTGTAGCCGTCCCGGGGCGTGTACGCCCGCTCCACGCTCACGAGGCACATGGAGGCCCCCGAGGCGTCAGAGAGCCATGCGCAGTGCCTGCGCTCCACGGCCATGGCCTCCTCGCGCCTGAGCCCGCCCCCGGCCATGAGCAGAACGGGAGGTAGGAAGCGTGACATGCGAGGGTCCATCCACATGTGGTCGACGCATGCCATGACCTCCTGGGCCGTCCAGAGGCGCGGCCTCTCCGTCCTCGCCTGGGGCACCCTCACGGGGCGCTGCAGCGGGTGGGAGTCGAGAAGCTCGTCGTCCATTGCGGCATTGAGCATCTGGCGGAGGAGCTTCATGGCGTTCCTCCGGGCGCTGGGGGCGCGGACCGACAGCAGCCAGCGGCGGACCTCGACACGGGACAGCGACGACATGTCACGCCCGCCGAAGGCAGGGGCGACATGGTTGCGCCATGCGGCCTCGTATCCCTCCCTCGTGGCCCTGGTGAGTCCATCGAGCGACGGCAGGTAGTACCACTCCCAGTACTGGGACAGCGTCAGGGAGTCGCCGGCGTGCGGTGACTTGCCCATCTCCATGGCGAGCCTGCCGAGCGCGGCGGCAGCGTCCCTCTCGGTGCCATGGACCCGCCTGGTGATGCGACGCTGGCGACCATCGGAGCGGTAGCCGCTGGACATGGCCACCTCCCACACGTCACGCCCATCGGCGTCCGTGCCGACCACGCGCTTGCTCCCCAGGGCGGAGCGATGATTCCTAGACACAAGCGGACCTCCCCTACCAGAGCCTGGCGACGCAGGTCGCAAGGAAGATGGCAGGGACGCCGATGACCAGGATTAGGACCATCAGGAGGGTAAAGCTTGTGACGAAGTCATCGTCCCCCATCTCATGCTCTCTTGACCTCTTCTCCTTTTCCTGCTCCTCGTACCATCTCTTCGCCCGCGCGTCCACCTCAGTCTTCACCTTCGCCGCTTCCCGGAAGTCCTCACTGCCGAGCATCGCGTAGAAGAGATGCGCCGTCGCGATCGCGTCATTGGCCGCGTCGTGGGCGTCGAGGGTGATGCCAAAGCGCCTGGCAGCCTCGCTGAGCTTGGCCCAGAGGTAGTCGCCCTTGCGATCGCTCCATCTGCCCCATACCTGGGCGTAGTCCTCCATCACGTCGTATATAAGCTTGGCCCTGAAGCTTACGCCAGCCGCCTCGAGCATCTGCTGGTCGAAGCTGATGTTATAGCCGATTATCAGCTCAGCCTTGGACAAGGCCTCACCTATCTTGTCGGCGAGGTCATCAATCGTCGGTGCGTCCTTGACCATCTCCCATGTGATGCCGTTGACCTCCCGTGCCTTCGGCCATCTCTTGCGATGGTCGGGGCGCACGTAGGTACATAATAGGTGGTCACCGTTGCCGTCGACCATGGCGAGCTGCAGGATCTCGTCCTTCTCGGGGTCGAGTCCCGTGGTTTCCACGTCGACGCAGAGTACCCTTTCGCGTGGCACGGAGAGCAGCCGCTCGTAGTATGACGTGCCATAGACGGTCGCGCGGTTACCCATATATGCTCCCCTATATCCCGAAGTCGAAGGGGACCGTGTACCAGATCACCTCGCCGATGATGGTGACCGTCTCGGTGTCCGGCACCGTGCTGTCGTAGATCTTCGGGTGGAAGGTGGGGTCCGTGGAGTCCGGGTCTAGCTCGATGCCGTTCTCCAGCACCCTCACGCGCTTTATCGTCGCGTTATAGCCGTTGACGCACACGGCATAGGCCCTGCCGCCGGTTACACGCCTTCTCTCTGGATCTACTAGCGCATAGCACCCATTGGGGAGTACGCGGTTCATACTCTCGCCCTCCACCTCGAGGAAGAAGGCCTTCGGGTGCCTCTGTGCTAAGTATGACGGGCATGGGAAGTCATAATCACCTTCCTCCATCTCGATGGGCGCGCCCGCCGCGATCTTCCCGTAGACGCGGACCTCGTCACTTGAGAATTCCTCATCACTCCTGGATGGTATGTACTTGGCGAAGAGCTGGGGAATCGGCACGTCGAAGATCTCTGCGATCTGTCTAATGCGGTCGTAGTCGGGGAGGGTGTCTCTCGATTCCCAAGCGGCGACTGTGCCATTAGTGATCTCTAATCTCTCCGCAAGGGCACGCTGCGACATGCCATGCTCCGCCCTCAGCCGAGCGACATTGTCTCCAAATACACTCATAGTCTGCCCCGCTCTCCCTGGTACATAATACATTTGAGCAGATTTTACTGTTCCCCGCACACGCGGGGATGATCCTACGAGCAGGGGAGAATGAACTCTACTCTAGAGAGGACCGGGGAGCTCGCAGATCCCCTCGGCCGTTCGTTGGACGGAGCGGTCGGCGCGGCCCCTCGACAGCGGCCACCCCCTGTGTTAATGTGTTAAACTGTATAACACGCAAACAAACGAACTGGGAGGTGCGTGATGGAAACTGCGACTGCGGCATTGAGAATGCCTAAGGAGCTGGTCGCAAGGTACGACCAGCTGGCAAAGTCTACGGGGCGCACGAAGACGTTCTATATGACCGAGGCCCTTGCGGAGTCCATCGACAGGCTCGAGTACGAGTACGGAATCCTCAAGGACATCGAAGACTATCGAGCGGGGCGGCTAGAGACCTACAGCCTCGATGAGGTGAGGGCGCACTGTGGCCTGGAGGATTAAGTTTACAAAGGCCGCCGACAAGGCCTTGCGACAGCTCGATCGCTCGGTCTCGTCGAGGATTCTCGACGAGCTTGAGAGTGTGTTGAAACTCGAAGACCCCCGCACAAGAGGAAGGGCCCTGAGACACAACCTGTCGGGCTTGTGGCGCTATCGGGTCGGCGACTACCGCATCGTGTGCGACATAGAGGACGAGGTTCTCTTGGTTCTCGTGGTCGATGTGGCCCACAGGCGCGAGGTTTACAAGCGCCACAAATGAGAACCACGCCATGCGTGTGCAAACATTGTGGACACTATGGCGCCAGCGCACGAACCAAATGATGCGTTTATCTATCCTCACACTGAAGGCCGAGCCGCAGGGACCCGGCCTTTTTCGATTCAATGGCCTGACTTTTTCAGTCTCGCGTTACACAAGAAGTTATAGTAATTAAAGTAGGCCTGTAACCTACTGCTTCGTAATCCGGTCAATTGGATTCAAACTAGCGGCCCTTTTCTCCCAAAGCAGATGCGCTACCAAGCTGCGCCGCACCCCGGAGCCGCGCGGAAAGTATAGGTGACCTCCCGAAACTACTGCTCCCCTCCCAGGGGGACGCTGCGCGACCTCGTGCCGACTCTCGAGGACGAGCTGGGTCTCGATGGGCGAGAGGGTGCGGCCCTCGATGGCGCTCGAGCTGTGGGGAATCGGCCGATGAAGTCGCGCTCATAGGCATCGAGGGTGTCCTTGTCGTTCCCGGACAGGTTTGCCTGCATCGCGCACAGCTCCCTTGCCCTCTCTTCCGCACTCTTGAGCATCGCCGCGACGATGGCTGCCGGAGCACACGACGACACCCGGCGGATACCACGCGGACGTGCTACCGTGGGACCGTCGGCGGTGTCGCTGACCCGCCTCTGGAAGTGGTGACGACCCGCCCGTCCCCGCCCCATGCCCGTCACGAGCGATCACCCAAGGAGAAGAACGTGCCCAGTGCAGTCGCTGACATGGCTCCCGTCGTGGCCGCCCTGCCCCCCGCCGCGATTGTGACTGTCATCGTGGGCTGTCTGCTGCAGGCGCTCTTCATCCGCGCGGACCTGCGGCACGCCTACGTTTCCGCCGCCGTGCTCAAGGCACTGGCGTCTGCCGCGTTCGTGCTGTTGGGCGTGGTGGGCCTGGCCGCATGCACGCAAGGGGACTCCCAGTCGGGTGCGTCGGTGGCCCCTGCTGCCCTCGTGTGTCTGGGGCTCTTTCTGGGGGCCGCAGGCGACGTGCTCCATGCGCTGCGCTTCGTCCTCACGCGCCGACGTCACCTCTTCGGTCAAGGTGCCGTGATGTTCTTCCTCGGTCATGTCGCCTACCTTGCCGTCCTCGTGCCCCGATGCAGCCAGCCCGCGGCAGGTCTGTCCGTGGGCCTGACGGGGACGGCTGTCCTTCTCGGTTGGATGGCCCGACGGCTCTCGGTCACGGGATACCGCCGCTGCGCCTATGGGGCCTATCTCCTGACCGTCTGCCTTATGGCGGGCTTCGCCGTCGTGGATGCGGTTGCGATGCCGTCGCCGCCGGCCCTCTCCTTTGCCGTCGGGGCCCTGCTGTTCTTGCTGTCCGACTCGCTCCTGGCGCTGAACGCCTTTGGGGCCGCCGCATCCCCCGCAGAGGCCGCTGGAGACATTCCCTTCCCAGAGGCCGCTGGAGCCACATCCTCCGTGAAGGCTGCGTGCGTCGCAGGGGACCCGACTGGCACGTCGCGGCCGTCCGGCACGGGGCGCGCAAGAGGAAGGAAGGCGCTCCGGCGTGCCGCGAGTCTCTCGGTGTACTACGCCGCCCAGCTGCTCATAGCCCTGGCGGTCCTGCCGGCATGACGCCGCTGCGCCCCTGTCGTATCCTAGGCGAGGAGGACTCACGTGAGCGGATTGGGAGGCCGTGCGCATGGCAAGGATAGTGGTGGTCGAGGACGATGCGCCCCTGCGCTCGTCTCTCTGCGAGCTTTTGGGTAGGAGTGGCTACGAGGTGGTTGCCCCTCACGTGTTCGACAGCCTGGTCGAGGACGTGTTGGAGGCCTCGCCCGACCTCGTCCTGCTTGACCTGGGGCTGCCGGGGCTGGACGGCACGACCGTGTGCCGCGAGCTGCGCGCCCATTCGGGTGTGCCCATCATGGTGGTGACGAGCCGCAGCACGGAGATGGACGAGGTCATGTGCATGACCTTTGGCGCGGACGACTTCGTCTCCAAGCCCTACAGCAGCTACGTCCTCCTTGCCCATGTGGAGGCACTCCTGCGTCGCGTGGGCGGCGCTTCCGGGTCCACCCTCGCCTGTGGGGGGCTGTCGCTGGACGTTGCGCGCTCGCGTGCCCTAGCGAACGGCCGGGATGTGGAGCTCACCAAGAACGAGCTGCGCATCCTCTCGCTGCTCATGCGCAATTCCGGCGTCATCGTCCCCCGCGAGACCATCATGTGCGAGCTTTGGGACTCCGACACCTTCGTGGACGACAACACGCTGACGGTGAACGTGAACCGTCTCCGCCAGACCCTCTCCAAGATAGGCTGTGGCCAACTCCTCGTGACCCATCGCGGCCAGGGCTACTCGGTGCGCCCATGAGCCTCGTCCGCTATGCGGCCGACCACGTGGCCGCCCTCTTCGTGACGGTTGCCTCCATCCTGGCGGTGCAGCTCGTCCTGCGTGGGGCAGGCATGGGTGACTCCGTGCTGGCCTTCGTGACGGTCATTCTCGTGGCATCCGCCCTCGCGAGGTTGCTCGTGTCGTACTTCGCCCGTCGTTCGTTCTGGCGTTCCGTCGGCAGGCACATCGTGCGCGAGGGGCCCGAAGGCAGGGAGGCCGCAGGTCCCCTGTCCATGCCTGACTTGGTGGAGGAGCCTCATTTTCTCGAGGGCCGCCTGGCATGGGAGGCCTTTGACGCCCTCGCGCAGGACTTCCGCTCCCGCATCGACGCCGTCCGTTCGGAGGGGGCCGATTACCGCACGTTCGTTGAGGCATGGGTCCACGAGGTGAAGACTCCCATCGCGGCCGCACGGCTCATGGCCGACAACAACCCCGGCGCGCTGTCCTCGGCCATGCTCCGCGAGCTGGGGCGTATAGACGGATACGTGGAACAGGCCCTCTACTACGCACGCTCGGGCAGCCTCGACAGGGATTACGTTGTCCGAGAGCTGCCCCTTTCCCAGGTCGTGCGTGATGCCCTGCGGACGCATGCGCGCAGCCTCATCGACCGGGGCGTGTCGGTGTCCGCGCAAGGCCTCGACCTGGTCGTCTTCTCGGATGCCAAGTGGGTTGCCTTCATTCTGGGCCAGCTCGTGGAGAATGCCGCGAAGTACCGCGCGCCCACGGAGGGTCCCGGTGCCCGTGGCGCCGTGCTGACGCTTCGGGCCACGCGGCACGACGTGGGGCGTGCCAGCGAGCACGTGGTGCTCGAGGTCGAGGACAATGGGATGGGCATTCCCGCAGCCGACCTCCCCCGCGTCTTCGACAAGGGGTTCGTGGGAGAGAGGGGCCGCTCGCGGTCCTCGTCGCGGTCCACGGGCATCGGACTCTTCCTGGTCAAGAGGCTCTGCGACAAGATGGGCCTGCACGTGTCCATCGCGTCCGAGTGCAGCTCGTGGACGCGGGTGAGCATCTCCTTCCCCACGAACCGCATGCACTACGTGGACCAGATCTCCTCGTAGGCGCCCCACGCCTGCCCTCCGGCGCCCGCCTCGCATGACCCTACGTCGGTCCCCGGCATGGCATCCGTCTCTGCCCGTCCGCAGGCGCCCTTGCCAATCTTACGAAACCGTCACCCATCTGTAAGCCACATCGATGGCACCCATGTCCCCCCGCGTCCATGATGGGGTCGTGCCCCAAGGGGGGCACCCATCGACGGAAGCAGAGGAGGAGACATGAAGAGGATGAACCCTACGGCCCAGCGGTTCTGGGAGGCGAACGAGAGGCGCCTCAACGGGGACATGACGCCCCTGCAGTGGGTCTTATGGTCCGTCTGCTACTTTGGCCTGGGCATCGGCATGCTGGTGCTGCTCTGGGTCTCCCCCCGATAAGCCCATCGCAACGAGAAAAGGCGGTATGTGCCATGAACAAGGCCCTTGAGGTCGTGAACGTCGAGAAGGTCTACGGCGGGAGGCTGGGCAGCGCCACGCGGGCGCTCGACGGCGTGTCGTTCTCTGTCGAGAGGGGGGAGTACGTCGCCATCATGGGTCCCTCGGGTTCGGGCAAGACCACCTTGCTCAACTGCATCGCCACGATCGACCGCCCGACGGCGGGGAGCGTCCTCATCGATGGCGTCGACGCGACGCACATGCGCTCCAAGCAGCTTGCGGCCTTCCGCAGGGAGCAGTTGGGGTTCATCTTCCAGGACTCGAACCTGCTTGACACGCTGACCTGCCGTGAGAACATCGCCCTGCCGCTCACCATCGCCCACGTGGATCCCGCCCAGGTCGATGGGCGCGTGGAGCACATGGCCCAGGCACTGGGTGTGGTGGAGGTTCTCGACAAGTTCCCCTACCAGGCCTCGGGTGGGCAGCGCCAGCGCGTCGCCGCCTGCCGCGCCATGGTGACGAGTCCCACGCTCGTTCTTGCGGACGAGCCCACGGGCGCCCTCGACTCAAAGAACTCCAAGCTCCTCCTCGAGCGTTTCGATGCCCTGAACGAGCAGCTCGACGCGACCATCCTCATGGTCACCCACGACAGCTTCGCGGCGAGCTACTGCCGCCGCGTGCTCTTCATTCAGGATGGGAGGATCTTCACTGAGCTCAGGCGCGGGGACCTCGTCCGTAGTGCCTTCTTCGACCAGATCATGGACGTCGTCGCGACGATCGGGGGAGGACAGGGAGATGTTCTTTAGGCTCGCCCTCGGCAACGTGCGCAAGTCGTTGCGCGACTATGCCGTCTACTTCGTCACGCTCTCGCTGGGCGTCGCCGTGTTCTACGCATTCAACACCATCTCCGACCAGGCGGCGTTCCTCTCCGAGGACACCCGCTCCATGGTCCAGGCAATCGCTCTGATCATGCGGTTCGTCACGGTGTTCCTGGCGCTGGTGTTGGGCTTTCTCATGGTCTACGCCAACAACTACCTCGTTCGGCGCCGCAAGCGCGAGCTTGGCCTCTACCAGTTGCTGGGCATGACGCGCTCCCAGGTGTCCCTCGTCCTCGTGCTCGAGACCTTCCTGGCGTCGGTGGCGTCGTTCGTGGTTGGGCTGGCGGCGGGCGTGCTGCTCTCACAGCTGCTCGTCTTCATGACGGCGGCGCTGTTCAACGACACGGTCACCAACTTCGCCTTCACTTTCTCCTCGATGGCGGCCCTCTTCACCCTGGGCTGCTTCGTCGCGGTGTTCCTGACGATGCTCGTCTTCAACCTGCGGACGCTACGCAAGGTCCGGCTCGTCGAACTCATGGGTGCCGCGCGCACCAACGAGCGGATGCGGGCTCGCAGCCTTCCCGTGACGCTTGCGGGCGTCATGCTGGGTGTGGGCCTCATCGGCTGGGCGTATGCCCGCCTGCTGCGTGACGGCCTGCCCATCGAGAGTCCCGACCAGTACAACGGCTTCTTCCTGACGACGGCAATCGTCTTCGTGGGCACGGTCGTGTTCTTTCTCTCTCTGTCGGGTGTCCTGTTCCATGTGGCTCGGGCCTTCAGGGGAGGCTATTACCGAGGTCTCAACATGTTCACGGTGCGACAGCTCTCATCCCGGGTGAATACCGTGTCGGTCTCGATGGGCGTCGTGTCCCTCATCCTCTTCCTGGCGATCACGAGCGTGTCGGGCGGCCTGGGGATCTGTGCAGGTCTGAGCGGCGAGGTCGCGCGCAGGGCGCCCTACGATGCCTCGATCGAGCTGTACCAGCGCTCACATGGGGGACAGGATGGGAGGGACGCAGGCTTGCGCCATCAGGACGCCGAGACGTTCCTGGGGAGCCATGGCGTGGACCTCGCCTCGTTCTCCCGGCAGGTCGTCATGGTCTCGCGCTACGACGGCGCCGACGTCGAGGGCGGCGGGGCCCTCACCCTGGGTGCGCTGTCCGACGCCTCGGGGGCATTGGTACAGGGCAGGCAGGTTCCCGGGACCTACCAGGACGACTCGCTCTACCTCGTCGCGGCCTCCGAGTACAATGCCGCGCGGCGTGCGTGCGGCCTGGGGGAGGTCCAGCTGGGCGATGGTGGCTACCTGCTGGCATGTGGCACGGCCTCGGGCGAGGCGCTCGGGGACTTCCTTGACGACGTGATGTCTGCGGGAACACCGCTCAGGCTGGGTGGGCGCACGCTCGTCCCCGTCGCGTCGTCGGTTGACTCGTCTGCTGCGGCGACGCTACGCAACTCGGACTACTCCTATGGCTTCTGCGTCGTGCCCGATGACGTCGTGGCCTCCGTGACGCCAAGCTCCATCTGCGTGAACCTGAACTACTCCGTGCCGGTCGAGGAGGGGGACAGGCGTTTCGAGGATGTCCGGGAAGCCCTGGGCGTGGAGCCGGAGGGGGTGGGCGCCGTTTTCTATTCCACGCGCACGGAGATAGAGAAGAGCTCGCGTGGGACAACCGCCATCATCTCGTACCTGGCCATCTACATAGGCTTCGTGCTCGTGATCGCCTGTGCCGCCATCCTCGCCATCCAACAGCTCTCGGCTGCCTCGGACGCCGCGCCCAGCTATCGTCTGCTCTTCGAGCTCGGTTGCCCGTCCGGCATGGCCATGGGTTCGCTCTTCGCGCAGGTGCTCGCATTCTTCCTGTTGCCGCTTCTGGTGGCCCTGGCGCACAGCGCAGTCGCGCTCTCGCAGGTCATGAAGGTCGTGGCCATGCTGGGGAAGGCGAGCTGGCTTGTCCCCGTGCTCGTCACCGCTATCGCCTTCGTGACCGTGTATGGCTCCTATCTCATGGTCACCTACCTCATGGCGCGTGGGATTGTAGGACAGCGTAGGCTGGGATCCAGGGGTTAGGAGAGGGGGCCCATGTTGCTCGAAATCAAGCTTGCCCTGGGGGGCGTCAGACGCAACCTGAATGACTATTCGGTCTACTTCGCCACGTTCGCGTTCTGTTCCTGCCTGCTCTACACCTATGCCTCGTGTCGGGACTACCTCCTGGCGCTGGGGACCGGCTCGGTGTCGCTTGAGGTCTTCACCCAGGCCGCAGACGTCGTGGCACCCCTCGGGGTCTTCTCGGTGGTGGTGTTCTGCTTCTTGGCACGCTATGCCAACCGCTTCCTGGTGCGTCGTCGCAAGGCGGAGCTCGCCATGATGGAGCTCGTCGGCATGGGGAGGGGCTCTGTCGCCTCCGTCCTGCTCATGGAGTGCGCCCTGGTAGCCGCAGGCGCGCTGGTCGTGGGCATCTCCCTCGGCGTCGCCCTCTCTCCCGCCTTTGCCGCGCTCGCCTCATGGGCCTTTGGCCTCGCGTGGAGGCCGGTCGTCGTCGCGTCTGCCGAGGGGGCCTGGTTTGCGACCATGAGCTTCCTGGCCGTGTCGGTTGCCTCCGCCCTGGGCTCCCTTGCGGAGCTCAGACGCACGTCGCTCCTGGACCTCATGCAGGCGCGCCGTGTCTCCGACGCCGCGCACGTGCGCCCGAAGGCCATGGTCGTGCTCGAGCTGCTGGCGGGGCTGGCGCTCCTGGGGAGCGCGTATGGCATCTGCTGGTGGTCGGCCCAGATGTTCATGGCGTTCATGATCCCGGTGGCCATCCTGGCCTGCCTGGGGACCTACCTACTCCTCCGCGCAGGCGCGTCCATCGTCTCGTCGGCGGTCCGTCGTGCTCGCGGCGTGTACCTGAAGGGGCTTACCTGCTTCGTGGTACGTCAGCTCGAGGCCCACGTGGCAGGCAGCTGTGCCGCGCTCACCAGCGCGAGTGCCCTGCTCGCCGTCGGCGTCTGCGCCCTGGGCCTGGCCGTTGGCATACGTGCCGTTCCCCGAGGCGACAGCGCCCTGGTCAGCGACGCCGACTTCCAGGCGATGGTGGGCACCCTCGTCTACATCGTGCTGTTCTTTGGCGTGGCCTTCGTGGTGTCGGCCGTCGCGGTGCTGGCGCTGCAGCAGATGAGCGAGGTGTCGAAGAGCCGTGGCACCTTCTGCGAGCTGCGACGTCTGGGGGCGGAGGACCGCGAGCTCTCGCGGGCGCTCCTCGCCCAGGTCTGCGTGTACTTCCTCGTGCCCTCCGCCATGGCGACCGTGCATGACCTGTCCGGCTTCGTTGCGGCAGACGGCATCCTGGAGATCTTGGGGGTGCCTGGGGGCAACGTCAACTACGGCGTCGTGCTTGCCACGGTGCTGGCAGCCTTTGCCGCCTACCTTGTCGTGACCTATCGTGCCTGCAGGCGCAGCGTCCTGCCGCGCAGGCCGCGGTCGTCGTGAGGGGTGTCTGACGGCGGGCGGTCGTCGTGATGGCGCCGTGATGGCGCCCGAAGCTTGTGGTGTCGCGGCGTTGCGTCCCGCTGCGGTAGGGTACGTGCGTACCGTTTGGGTATAAGCAGGGCCAGGGGCGCCGTGAGCTGGCCCTGCCCTGTACCCCGACGTTGGGAGTTCCATGCGCGTCCTTTTGGCGGAAGACAACGCGAGCCTCGCACGCGCGACGACGGCGATACTGACCCGCTCGGACTGTGAGGTCCACGTGGCGCACGATGGTGCCGAGGCTCTTCAGATGCTGTGCAACGGCTACTTTGACGTGGCGGTCCTTGACATCATGATGCCGGAGATGGACGGACTCGCGGTGCTGCGCTCGATGCGCTCCGAGGGCAACACCACCCCCACCATCCTCCTTACCGCAAAGACCCAGGTGGACGACAGGGTCCTCGGCCTCGACCTCGGGGCGGACGACTACATCTCCAAGCCCTTCGATGCGCGCGAGCTCGTGGCACGCGTGCGTGCCGCCGCGCGCCCCCGCTCCGGGGCATCCTCCGTCGTGCGCTGTGGTGACCTCTGCATCGAGACGGATGCGGCACGGCTCTCGACCGAGCGGGGGGCGCTGAGGGTCGATCCTCACGAGGCCGCCATGGTGGCGGCGCTCGCGAACGCCGGTGGCACGCCGGTTGCCGCGTCCTGGCTCGTAGATCACATCTGGGACGGAGAGGCGCTGTCGGGGACGGTGGAGCTCTATGCACGTCTCCTCAACGCCAAGCTCGAGGCGCTCGGCTCGTCTCTGCGCGTCGAGGGGGCGGAGGGGGATGGTTGGAGGTTGGTGAGCGCCGATGGAGATGGAGCGCAGGCTTAGGGCACAGCTCACCGCGTCGGTCGCTGCGGCGCTCTTCGTCATGCTGGCCTTCATCATCGTCTCGTCCACGTTCCTCAGGCGGCAGCAGCTCGACGCGACGGCCGACGCCGTCCTCGACATCGTCCTCGATTACGACGGCAGCGTGCCGTCCGGCTATGTGAGCCTGCCCTCCACCGGCAGCGCGAGCATCAATGACATCCTCGGCGCGCAGTTCTTCGTGGCCAGCATCGACCCCTCGGGTTCCGTCACCGGCGTGAACCTCGACGGCATCGGCCTGCTGGACGGGGACACGGCCCTGCGCCTTGCCCAGGAGGTCTACCGGCGCGCCGGCCCGGACTCCGGGAGCATAGAAGGCTACCGCTACCGCATCCGACATGGCTCGGACGGGTCGATGACCGTGGCGTTTCTCGACCGGACCAGCCAGAGTGACACCCTACGCTACAGCACGCTCGCCATCTCGTGGATATCGCTTGCGGTCATGGTGGGCACCACCCTCGTCTTTGCCCTGCTCTCTCGGCGCATCGTTGCGCCCATCGTCCGCTCGCAGGTGGCTCAGCGGCAGTTCGTGGTCGATGCCGGGCACGACCTCAGGACGCCCGTCTCGATCATCTCCGCCGACGCAGACATCCTGGCCATGGACATCGGCGAGGACAACGAGTGGCTGCTCGACATCAAGCGCCAGGTTGCCGTCATGAGCGAGCTCACCGAGAGCCTCATCGTCCTCTCCCGCGCGTCGGCCGCCATCGCGCGCGATGATGTCGTGGATATCGGCGAGCTGGTCGGCGAGCAGGTGTCCTCCTTCCGCTCGCGGGCGCTCCTCGAGGGCCACGAACTCGAGCTGGGGCGCATGGATGACGCATGGGTCCGTGGAAACCGACAGTACCTCGCGCGCATGGTGGGGTCCCTTCTCGACAACGCGCTCAAGTACTCTTCCGTCGGCGCGGCCATCTCGGTGCGCGTCGAGCGCCATGTGCGTCAAGTCGAGGTCTCGGTCTCCAACACGGTCGACGACGCCGACCCCGCCGATGTCCGTCGTTGGTTCGACCGTTTCTACCAGTCCGACAGGTCGCGCGACCACCACGTCGGTGGCTTTGGCATCGGTCTCGCGATGGTCCGTGCGGTTGCGGAGGCGCACGGGGGCAGGGCCCGCGCGTCCGTCTCGTCCGACCATCGCAGGGTGACCATGACCGTGTCGATGCCGCTGCCCGTGAGGAAGGGGAACCGCCCATGACGGAATGCCAGACGAATGACATACGCCGCATGCCAGGGACAGCCTCGCACGCCGTGCCAGGCATCGCACCAGAGGTCACGCCAGGGCCCGTGCCGGGAGCCGCACCGTCGCCCGAGGCCTACTACGGCGAGCGCTATGCGACGCTCCTTGCCGCGCGTCAGCAGATGGACGACCTCATCGAGGAGTTCTCCCGCTCACGCAGCGAATCCGACGACCTGAAGCCCGTGGTCTATCACACGTCGCGAGTCAAGTCCCCCGCGAGCCTGATGGAGAAGATCACGCGCAAGGGGTCCTGCGGCACCACCTTCGACGACGCGCTCGCCGTGGGCATCAACGACATCGTGGGCCTACGTGTGAACTGCGCCTTCGTGGACGACGTGTACGCCACCGCCGCCTGGGTCCGCTCCCGCGACGAGGTGGAGGTCCTGAACGAGAAGGACTACATCGCCCACCCCAAACCGAACGGCTATAGGAGCCTCCACCTCATCGTGCGACTCCACAGGGGCGCCGCTGCGCTGCTGCCCGCCGTCGAGATCCAGCTGCGGACCATCGCCACGGACTTCTGGGCGACCCTCGAGCACAAGATCAAGTACAAGAAGACCATCGAGAACCCCGAGCTCATGCAGGCCGAGCTCAAGCGCTGTGCGGACGAGATCGCCGCCGTTGACCTCTCCATGCAGGCCATCCGTAACGTGATTCGCGACGCTGGCTGACATGTGGGCCCGGCCGCACCGAACAAACGTGGACGCGTGCCTCTCGGATGAGCCCTAGAATGGGCAGGTACGGGTGCCGGGCACCTCCCAGAGCTGGATGTAACAAATAGTGCCGTTATGTGTGTTTTCAGAAGCCAAGCATGCTCTCTCTGGGGGACCTTCTTTCCAAGAGGGTACATAGCTTCTGAGAAGCAGCAGGTAGATGCTCTGATGCTGTTGCCATGTCCCACGAGGGGTCGGTTGTGCTGCAGTGAGGGTGCTTTTCCTGTTCGCCCAAACACACATAACGGCACTATTTGTTACATCCAGTTTGCCTGCGTCCAACTTGGTCGCAGGCCCCAGTCTGGTTGCAGCAAACCGAGATGGACAAACCGTCGAACGGAGGCACTCCATGGGCACGCCAAGGGAAACCATACCCGAGAAGAGCGCACCTGCCATGTTTGACCAGGTGTTCGAGGACATTCGAAACGACGAGCAGAACGCGGCCTATACGGCTGCGGGCATCGACCCTCTCTACTCGGCGTCCGCGAGCGCGCGGATCGTCATCATAGGGCAGGCTCCGGGACGCGTTGCCCAGGACACGCGCGTTCCCTGGAACGACCGGAGCGGCGATCGCCTGCGCGAGTGGCTGGGCATGGACCGTGACACGTTCTACGATCCAAGCAAGGTTGCCATCATCCCCATGGACTTCTACTTCCCGGGTACGGGCAAGTCGGGTGACCTGCCGCCGCGCAAGGGCTTCGCCGAGAAGTGGCATCCCATTCTGCTGCAGATGATGCCCCAGGTCGAACTCACCGTCCTCGTCGGGAGCTACGCGGTCCACCATTACCTGGGCCTCAAGTCGTCGGTCAGCCTGACGTCAGTCGTGCAGGATTACCGCAGCTACCTGCCCGCGCGCTTCCCGCTGGTCCATCCGTCCCCACGCAACCAGATTTGGATGCGCAACAACCCCTGGTTCGCGGAGGAGGTCCTGCCGGACCTACGCGCCACGGTCGCGCGGATCCTGCGACATGCGAGCTAGCCTTCCCTAGAAGCCGGCGTATATCAGCTCGGCGGGGGAGTTGAAGCCCGAGAGGAACACGAACCATGCCAGGAGCAGCGCCATCGCGACGACCGCAACGACAGAGGCGCCCACTACCAGGGCCGGGTGCCCCTCCCCCTGGGAGAGGAGCCATCTCTTGCCATCCGCAAGCGGCGTGAACCCCACGCTCGTCTCGCGTGGCCCACTCGTCACCCTCATTGGTTCACCTGCGCGTTCTGCATGGTGGTCAGCCCCTCGCCCGTCACGTCGCCAAAGCCCCAACCACCCAGGAAGTCGTCGTCCCGTCCGTTGAGGTAGTGGTAGATGGCCCGCTCGATACGCACCCAGCCGCGCCATCCGGGGTGCACGGTGTCACAGAAGAAGTAGCGCTCGTACTCGCAGGTGTGGAAGTCTGCGTAGGTTGCCTCGTGCTCGTGGCATATCCGCCGCACCCGATCGTACCAGACGTCGCGCACGTCAGACGGGACGCCCACGTAGTCGTACCAGGCACCGTGCATCGGCTGCATGACCACCAGGACGTCCATGCCGCACACGCGCAGGACATCCAGCGTGCAGGCGAAGTCGGCATACTCGCTGTCGGCCTGGTCGAAGCTCTGGTTGAGCTCGGGCTTGTAGATATGGTTCTTGGCCCAGTAGTCGTCGTGGACGCCCAGCTCGTTGTTGGTGCAGGCTGCCGCACCATCGAGGTCGGCCTGTTCCATGAGTGCGTCCCAGTCGGGCTCTCCGGTGGCAGTCCCGGACATGCGGATGGCGCTCTTGCTGGGTGCACCCGCTATGACCTGCGGGAGCTTGGTGCGCAGCCTCACGGTCTGGGCCTCGTGCAGCTGCAGGTCGTTGATGGCGTCGAGGGGGCCGTCCTGGTCGGCCGCCGCCAGGAGGCTCGAGTCCACGCCCAAGGCGCCGGCACGCTTGCGCACGTAGCCGTGCAGCTCGTCGGGGATGTCGCCGTTGCGGCAGAAGGCACGGAACAGCTCGTAGGAGAACTTGGTGCTGAACCTGTTGTCACGGTCGCCCCCACGGAAGAACCACTGGGGGGAGAGGAACACCATGCACTGCCGCCGCTTGGTGCGACTTGCGTAGGCGCCTGCGGCGATGGTCTGCCAGAGGGACTGGTCGTAGGCCTCCCCGATGTAGGTCAGGTCGATGCCGCAGTTGCTCTCGCCGAAGACGGCCTGCGGGCACTGCGCCACGAGATTCTTGGAGATGTAGAACTCCGACGATCCCAGCGAGAGCCGCCCCACGTCGGACATGTTGGCGAGCGTCCAGTCCACGGCGTCGAACTTGGTGCCGTCCACCACGTAGTCGTAGAGGCGCGAACCGTCTGCGACCTCGTCGAGCCGCTGGGGGATCAGCAGCCGGTCGGCCGCGACGAGCCCGGCCCCCACCGCAACGAGACTGCCTGCGGTCGCGGCAAGGAATGCCTTGCGCGAGAGGGCGCGTTGGGGCCTGGTCCCCTCGCGTGCGCTAGGCAAGGCGCTTCTCCACCTGGGAGACGATGAGGTTGGCGGTGTTCATCTCCTCGCGGGGGACCTCGGTCGGGGCGATCGTGACCCCCAGCTCGTCCTCGATGGCGAGGAGCAGCTCGACGGCACCCATGGAATCGAGATAGCCATACTCGAAGAGGTCGTCGTCAAGGTGCTCCCGGACCTCGTCGTCATCGGCGATCTCTACGAGCATGTCGAGGATGCGGTCGGTGAGCTCCTCATGCGAGAGCGTGGGCGTGGACATGTCAGTTTCCTTTCACGAGAAGAGATACCTGTCCGGAGAACAGGGCGAAGCCCAGGAACACGAGCTGCATCGTGACGAGCCACGAACAGGTGCGGTACCAGGTCTGGTGGCGGTGACGCTTGTAGAAGCCCGTCCGCTCCCATCCCTGCTCGGCCGCCAGGAGGATGCCGTGATAGAGGCCATAGAGAAGGTAGTTGGCCGTGAGGCCATGCCATGCACCCATCACGAGCATGTCGGTGACCAGGGCCAGTTGCGAGGTGCGCAGGCGTCCCTTCACGACCTTGTGGCGCATCAGCGTGCGCACCAGACGCATGAACACGAAGTCGCGCAGCCACGTGGAGAGCGTGATGTGCCAACGGTTCCAGAAGTCGGTGACGCTCGTGGCCAGGAAGGGTGCGCGAAAGTTTCGCGGCGTGCGGATGCCGAGGGCATAGCTTACCCCCAGGGCCATGAGCGAGTAGCCGGCGAAGTCGAAGAACAGGTAGAGACCGTAGGCGTAGCAGACCTTCATCTGGATGAGAAGCTTCCAAAGCCCGTCTCCCTGGACGCTGTCCCAGGTGACGGGGATGTAGTAGCGCTTGGCGACGGCGGCCAGGACCACCTTGTAGACCATGCCGAGCATGACCAGAAGGATGCCCCTTCCCAGCATGCCTGCGTACTCGTCCGAGTCGGGGACCCTGTCCAGGTCCTTCTGGAAGCGGCGACTGCGGTCGATGGGACCGCTCACGAAGGTGGGGAAGAACGCCATGAAGTACAGGTAGTCCAGGGGACGCATGCTCCCGATGAGACCGTCGTGGGCCTCTATCAGCACCTGCACGGCCCGAAACGTCAAATACGAGATGCCGACGAAGCCAAACAGGTTCCCGCCGAAGGCCCCGCTCACCTTGCAGGCCACCAGGGGAACCAACACGCAGGCGAGCGAGACGGCAAAGCGTCTGCCGCTTCTGGGATCGCGGAGGAGCCACTGCGTGCCGACTGTGGCGACCGCGAGGTAGCATGCTGCGTAGGCGGCCTGGACCGGTGTCTTGCAGAAGAGGCAGGCCAGCATCAGGAGCGAGACGACCAGACCGTAGCGCCCCAGCGGCCTCTCTCGCAGGCCCAGGAAGGCCGCCCCGCACATGATGGGGACCAAAAGGACGAAGAAGCTCGTGTCGGAGTAGAAGGACATGGGGTGCTCTGCGCTCCTAGCTTGCCATCAGCTGCTTGCGATCGATCTTTGCGTTGCTGGTGAGGGGCATCCTCTCGAGGAGCCTCACCGAGCGGGGGACCATGTAGGACGGGATGCACCGGCCCAGGCGCTCACGGATGGCACGGGGCGTCTCGTTGGCGCCTGCGTCCTCGTGGTCCAGGACGACAAACGCCCTGAGCGCGCTGGCACGGCCCTCGCGCATGACGGGCACGACGGCGGCGCACTTGATGCCCGCAAGCGCCGAGAGGTGGTTCTCGACGTCACCCAGCTCGATGCGAAAGCCGTTGACCTTCACGAGCGAGCCCATGCGGCCCTCGTAGTGCAGCATCCCGCTCTCGTCCAGATGTCCGATGTCGCCCGTGCGGAACGTGCGGACGTGCCTGCCGTCAGCGAGGGTGGCCTCGCCAAAGGCGAACGCGCTCTTCTCGACGTCGTTGAAGTAGCCCTTGGCCACGGTGTCGCCAGAGATCACGATCTCGCCGGACTCCCCGGCCCGGCACTCTTCGATGAAGGCCCCCTCGGGGGCGGCGGAGCGCATGACGTGGAGCTCGGTGCCGGGGCGCGGTCTGCCGACGGGCAGGGCGCAGGGGTTGGCGAGCATCCCATCGTCTATCTCGCAGTAGGTGACGGCGACCGTGGACTCGGTGGGGCCGTAGGTGTTCGCGACGCGCGCCTGGGGAAAGCGCTCGCGCAGGTTCGATGCCGTGCGGTGTGTCAGCGTGTCCCCGCAGAACAGGAAGAGGCACAGCTGGGGGAGGAGGTCGTGACCGAACGAGCCGTCGACGAGGCAGAGGTCCGCAAACGGCGGGGTCGAGACCCAGACGTCGGCCCTTGAGTCGGCGAGTTCGCGGAAGAGCAGGCCGTAGTCGTGCGCCGCCTCTCTCGAGAGGGCGTAGAGGCAGCCGCCGGTGGCAAGGGCGCCTACGAGCTCGAACTCAGAGAGGTCGAAGGAGTAGGGGGCCTGGTCCAGGAAGGTCCTGCCGCCGTCGCGCACGACGGGGAAGGTCTCCATCCACCCCATGAAGTTGTCGACGTCCCCGGCGCTGACCTCAATGCCCTTGGGACGTCCGGTGGATCCCGAGGTGAAGATGATGTACTGCGTCTCCTCGCCCGAGACCCACGAGGAGCGCTCCCCTTCTGCGAGCTGCGGTGCCGTGGGCGCCACGGACTCAGGGGAGCGGGACTTGTCGCAGGCCGTGGGATCGCAGACGGCCTTGGCATCGATGGCACCGGTCAGGTCGATGCCCGCGTCGAGGGCGCTCGCGTCGGCGCTGACCACGACCGTGGGCCGTGCGGCGTCCGCGCGCCCTGCCGCCAACTGCTCGACGATGTCATTGACGCGCTTGGCGGGCGTGGCGTCATCGATGGGCACATAGGCGTGGCCGGAGCGCAGGCAGGCGAGGAAGGATGCCACGGTGAGGGCGGACTTGGGGCCCAGGACCATGATGGGGGAGCGATCGTCGCACGCCGTGGAGATGGCCGCGACGAGCCTCGTGGAGAGGTCCCAGAGCTGGGAGTAGCTGGTGGGCTCCTCACCCAGGGAGCGAAACGCCGGCGTGTCGGGGCGTGCGATGGCGTGCCACCAGACCTTGCCGAGCAGGCCGTTGCCCCTCTCGTCACATCCCATGCTGGCTGCGCCACGCGACGCGCCCCCCGCGACGTCGCCCGTCGCAAGACCGTCTGCCATGGGCCTGTCTGCCACGGAGCCCGCCGTGACGTTGATCTTCGTCCGCATCGTGTCTACCCGCATCATGTTCCCCTCCTCGCGTTTTGTCGTGTGGCCACAAAGGTAGGGGACGTTCCTAAAGCGAACCTTTGGTCGGGGGCCGTCGTCGTGCAACCCCTGCGATGGCGCTACGATAGCTGCGGGAAACAGGAGGTACGCATGGAAGCGAAACGGCTGCTGCTCGCGGATGACGAGAGGGAGCTCTCGCAGGCCCTGGTGGCGATTCTCAGGCACGCAGGCTACGAGGTGGATGCCTCCCCCGACGGGGAGGATGCCCTCTACAAGCTGAACGTCAACGGCTACGACCTGGTCATCCTGGACATCATGATGCCCAAGGTCGATGGCCTGACGGTGCTCCGCACCCTGCGCGAGGAGGGGGACGAGGTTCCCGTGCTGCTGCTCACGGCCCGTGCCGAGATAGACGACCGCGTGTGTGGGCTCGATGCCGGTGCCAATGACTATCTTGTGAAGCCGTTCGCGGCCAAGGAGCTGCTGGCCCGCATCCGTGTGCTCACCCGGACGAGCCCGGGGGCGGTGCGCTCGCCCCCCTCGTTTGGCGACCTTGCTGTGGACGAGGAGAACTCGCGTCTGACCTGCGGCGGCGACTCCGTCTCCCTGACGGCCACCGAACTCAGGATCATGCGTCTTCTTGTGGAGCGCGGCGATGGCCTCACGACGGTCGAGCAGATCCGTCGTGACGTGTGGGGCCTGCTCTCGGACACCGAGCAGAGTGCCGTGTGGGTGAACGTCTCCAACCTGCGTAAGAAGCTGCGGCGCGTGGGCTCTCGGGTGCGCATCGCCGCCGCTCGGGGGCTGGGGTACCGTCTGGAGCTCGCGGATGAGTAGGGGGCGGTTGGCGGCCCTGCTGCGCGGGCAGACCTCGAGCACCATCCGCAGGATGCGCCTGAAGCTGGTCGCGACGGCCATGGGCGCGACGACGCTGGTGCTCGCGATGGTCATCGTAGGCATGGACGTGCTGAGCTGGCATGACCTCTGTGATCGTGTGGACGGCGTGGTCGATTTGATCGAGGAGGCAGGGGGCGCCCTGGGCAATCTCGACGTGAGCGATGACTCGCAGCTGCTCCCGCGAGGCATAGCCTGGGAGGCCCTGCAGGAGGTCCCCTATGACGCGCGCTACTTCACGGTGACCTTCGATGGCGGCGGGGAGACGCTCGACTCCAACCTCAGCAGCATCGCGTCGGTGGATGAGCCGGCGGCTCGTGCTAAGGCGCGCGACGTGTTCCTCTCGGGCGCGACAGAGGGCTTCGACGGCGACTACCGCTTTCGCGTGGTGCCCACGGACCAGGGAAGCATGGTCATCTTCCTCTATTGCTACGATGACCTGAACTACTTCCATGCGTTCTTGAGGGCGAGCGTCATCATGGGACTCCTGGGCCTGGCCGCCTTCGCCGCAATCGTGGTGCCGTTCGCCATCTCGGCGGCGAGGCCGGTGGAGGAGGCGCAGGAACGCCAACGTCGCTTTGTGACCGATGCGAGCCACGAGCTGCGCACGCCCATTTCCATCATCGGCTCGGCTACGGACGTGATCGAGATAGAGTCCGGCGAGAGCGAGTGGACGCAGAGCATCCACAACCAGACGAGGCGTTTGGAGGACCTCACCAACAAGCTGGTCGCCTTGGCGAAGGCCGACGAGGGGGGCCGTTCGCTCTCCCTGACCGATATGGACGTCTCGACCGTCGCGCTGGGCCTGGCGGAGGACTTCGAGTCCGTCTCGCAGGCTCAGGGCAAGCCCATGAGCTGCGACATCGCCCGGGGTGTGCATTGTCTGGCCGACGCCTCCATGGTCGAGCAGACCATCTCGATCCTTCTGGACAACGCCTTCAAGCACTCATGCGAGGGCGCGAGCGTGCGCTTCGAGCTGTCTGCCGTGGGGGGGCGCGGTATGGGCGACGCAATTGGCGCAAGTGGCGCAGACGATAGCATGGGTGACACGGGTGGCGTGGGCGGTTTACGAGCTGTGGGCGCGCCGGCACGCGAGCGTGATGTGGGCCATGTGCGCCTGGCGGTGAGCAACGACGTCGAAGGGATGGCCGCAGGTCCGCATCCCGAGCTCTTCGGGAGGTTCTATCGCACCGATGAGTCACGCAGGTACTCTGGTGGGCATGGCATCGGGCTTGCCGTGGTGAGGGCCGTCGCCGAGGCGCACGGTGGCAGCGCGAACGCCCATTGCGACGGGCGGCGCCTGACGGTCGAGGTGAGGATCTGAGGGCCTTTCGCTAACGCCTCGAGACGGCGCAGTATCGAAATGCGTCTGGGTGGTGACGCACCTGGGTGAACTCGAACATCAGCCCCTCGGAGCTGAAGGTCTGGCTCTCGATGATGGCCACGCAGTTGTAGGGGGAGAGGTTCAGATACGCAAAGTCATCCTCGTTTGCAAGTTCGACCGTTATCTGACGCTTGCTGGTGAGGATCTTGGTGTTGAGCCTCTCTTCGATGTAGCTGTAGACGGAGCTCTGCGCAATCTCTGGCGTGAGGTCGGGGATGCTCTCGCGGAGGAAGTAGTTGATGTCCACCTGACAGGTGAAGCCATCAAGGCTTCGGGTCCTCACCACGCGGTAGAGCTTGGACCCCTTTGCAAAGCCCGTGTACCTGGAAAGCCCCGAGCCGCATACGAGCTGCTCGAACTCCCGCACTACGGTATGCGGGGCCATGCCGTTGCGCTCCGCATACTCCTCGAACGAGTAGAGGCCTTCCAGAGATCCGATGATGTCCCGGTCGGTCGAGCGCCAGATCACGCGAACGCCCTTCCCGTGGATGGGCTGCACGAGGCCTTCGTCTGCCAGGATGGACAGGGCGCGCCTGACAGTGTTCCTAGAGCAGGAGTAGGCAGCCACCAAATCGTTCTCGGAGGGTATGAAGGACTGGTACGGGAATTCCCCGTTCTTGATCTTTTTCTCCAGGTCCAGGTAGATTGCCTCGAAAAGTGCCTTTGTCATCGGAATTTGCTTCCCTTTGGTAAGCATGGCGACGGGGCCACGTCATGCACACGGGGCCAGAGCCGATTGCAAACTCAAAACTCCACTTATTCTATAGGTTTCGTGCGGACTGGGGGGCTCGGGGTCGAGGCACGGAACGCTTTACATGAAGACAACAGGTTCTCACGCAATCGGACCAGAGGAACAGGATTCAGAAGAGCGGAAACTTGTTTAAATAACCCACGCCCATACGTGATATACTTGTTCATACAAGTTATCTGAGCACTTCTTTGTCATGTGGGTCGCATCAGGCTGCACAGAGAGAGGACAGAGCAATGATGCAGAAGATCCAGAAGTTTGGCGGTGCGATGTTCACCCCAGTCCTGCTGTTCGCCTTCGCGGGCATCGTTGTGGGGCCTGTTCACCACAGAGGTGATCATGGGTCCGATCGCTGCAGAGGGAACCCTTTGGTACAACGTGTGGAATGTGGTGCTCTCGGGTGGCTGGACCGTGTTCAACCAGCTTCCTCTCCTGTTCGCGATTGCCCTGCCCATTGGTCTCGCGCGCAAGCAGAGCGGTCGCTGCTGCATGGAGGTGCTCGTCTCGTACCTCACCTTCAACTACTTCGTGAACGCCATTCTGAGCGCATGGGGCCCGCAGCTGGGCGTTGACTTCACCGCGGAGGTCGGCAACGCGTCTGGCCTGGCCATGATCGGTGGCATCAAGACCCTCGACATGGGCATGGTCGGCGCCCTCCTCATCTCTGGCGTCGTCATCGCCCTGCACAATAGGTTCTTCGATACGGAGCTTCCCGAATGGCTCGGCGTGTTCTCCGGTTCCACGTTCGTCTATATGGTCGCGTTCTTCGTGATGATCCCCTGTGCGATCGCCGCCGTCCTCGTCTGGCCCAAGGTCCAGGTCGGCATGCATGTGTTCCAGGGCCTCATCATGAGTGCGGGGACGCTTGGCGTCACGATCTTCGTCTTCCTCGAGCGCCTGCTCATCCCGTTCGGCCTCCATCACCTGCTGTACGCGCCGTTCTACTACGATAACGTCGCCGTCAACGGCGGCATCTACGCGGCCTGGGCAAGGGCCCTCCCCGATCTTGCCGCCTCGACGGAGTCCCTCAAGTCCCTCGCGCCCTGGGGCGCCATCACGGCCACTGGCTGGTCGAAGGTCTTCGGCGTCCCCGGCATAGCGGCGGCCTTCTACGCGACCGCACGGAAGGAAAACCGCAAGAAGCTCCTTGCGCTGCTGGTTCCCATCACCATCACCGCCGTCCTCTGCGGCGTGACCGAGCCCATCGAGTTCACCTTCCTCTTTGTCGCACCTCCCCTGTTCGTCGTCCATGCCGCGCTGGCGGCCCTGCTCTCGACGTGCATGAACCTTGTGGGAGTGGTTGGCGTCTTCTCGGGTGGCCTGATCGAGATGTCATCGTTCAACTTCATCCCGTTGGGCGCGTCGCATGGCCTGACCTACCTCATGATCATCCCTGTGGGCCTCGCGTTCACCGCAATCTACTTCTTCGTGTTCCGCTTCCTCATCCTCAAGTTCAACTTCATGACCCCCGGTCGCGAGGAGGACGAGGAGATCAAGTTCGGCTCGAAGAAGGAGTTCCGCAAGGCGCACGGCATGGCGCAGTCTGTCAGCTCGGAGGACCCGGACGACCGTCCGGCGATTGACGAGGGCGACCCGAAGGCGGTCCTGGCCGCCAACATCCTCGACCTGCTCGGTGGGGCTGACAACATCGTGGACGTCACCAACTGCGTGACGCGCCTTCGCGTCAATGTCAAGGATGAGACGAAGGTGGCGGATGACAAGGACTTCAAGTCCATCGGCACCATGGGAGTCTCCAAGAACGGCAAGGCGATGCAGGTCATCATCGGCCTTACCGTGACACAGGTTCGCGAACGGTTCGATAAGCTCCTGGGGAACGAGTAGGGCGCGACGAATCGCGCAGCAACTGACATGCCGCCGAGGGCCCCGCATCTCCATCTGCGGACCTCGGCGGCCGCTTCTTGAGTTGCATGCCTTGAGTTGCATGCCCTAACCTCCATAATGACAACTCGAAGAGAGAGAGGACCCATGTCATCATCAGGAAAGGCGACGGTGTTCTTCGATGTCGACGGGACGCTTGGCTGGACGGATCCCAGCAAGCGGGATGCGATGCCAGAGTGGGAGAGGGGACTCTCGCCGACGCCGAGCGATCGGGTCGCCGAAGCGATCAGGGCCCTCGTCGCCCGTGGCAACCACGCCTTCTTGTGTACCGGAAGGTCCCCCGAGGGCATTCACCCTGACCTCGCGGCCCTGCCGTTCAGCGGGATGGTTGCGCTTGCGGGGGCCTACGTCACCCTTGGCGCCGAGGTCCTGAGGGATTGCCCCATCCCCCCCGACCTTCTCGACCGCATCGACGAGGTGCTGGTGGCGGGCGGCTACGGCGTGCTGATCGAGTCTGCGCACGGTGCGGTTGAGGCGCGCGGCGGGGCCTTGGGCAAGCGCCTCGGGACCCCGGAGACGATGGCGGAGGCGGTCCGGCAGATTTCGGATGGGTGCGCCTACAAGCTGGTGATACGGGCCACCGCGGCAGACGGCCTGGTTTCTGATCCCGAGATCGGCCCGCTGCTGGTCGCGAGCCGGCTGGAGATGGGCAACTCGGAGGTCGGGCTTGTCTGCAACACAAAGAAGGCCGGCATAGAGGCCGTGACGGAGCGCCTTGGCGACGACGTTGGCACGACATATGGCTTCGGGGACTCCGAGAACGACCTCACGCTGTTCTCCGAGGTCGATGTAAGCATAGCGATGGGGAATGCGATTCCCAAGGTGAAGGCTGTTGCGGACTATGTCACGGACTCGGTCTCCTGTGACGGCGTCGCCACTGGCCTCGAGCACTTCCATCTCGCCTGAGGCCGTCGGTGCCGTCTGGGCTCGGGGACGGTGTGCTTACCCGGGTCGGCTCCATGAGAAGGGTTTACGGCAGACTCCGATGGCGCGAAGGCCGTATCTTGTGTCATGATGCTTCTGGCCGTGGCCGTATCAGGATTATGCATATGCCCTGAGAGACCATGCATGGGCCATGCTGCACGCGCAGACAACCACTCACGCCCTCGGTTAAGGAGATATGCAATGGCGACGGAAGACGAGAAGGACCCCATTCAGCCCAGTGTGGGCGGACCTGCCGAACCCGCGCCGTCCGGCAGCCCTGACGCAGCCTCCGCACCGGTGCCGCCTGCGGAGGCGGCACCAAGTGCGGGTGCGCCGGAGGCACCCGTGCAGGGTGCAAGGACCTCGGGCGCGCCGGTGCCACCGGCCGGCGCCACGGCCTCGGGTGTCCCCGTTCCCCCGGAGGGGGTGCCGGCCTCTACCGCATCTGCGTCCCCAGCGGCGCCCGCAGCTCCGTCAGATCCCGGATCCCCGTCTGCGCCCACCACCGCCAGGACGCAGGTCATGCCTGCCCCCGCAAGCCCCGTTCCCCGGCCTGTCGCAACCCCCGACGCACCTCAGGCTCCCCAGCCTGCCAAGAGGGGGGCGAACAAGAAGGTCGTGGCCATCGCCATCGCAGTGGCCGTCATCGTGGTTGCCATCGCCACGTTCTTCTCCCTGAGGGGGCAGGCGGCCCAGGCCGCCCGCCTGAGCATCGGGACGGCGGGGTCCGACCTCGTCTCCGCTGACGGCGAGCTTGTGGAGATCGACCTCTACACAGGCCTCGACTACGCCTCTCTGTCCCTGAGCAGCACGTCGGACCCCGAGGACGTGTTCTCCTCTGCGGGTGGTTATCTGGACAAGGCACAGTCCGCACTTAACGAGGCAAAGTCGCGGGAGTGGGCACTGGATGGCGGCGACAGGAACGCGATCGATGCGCTGCAGGCCTCGATAGACGCGCGTTGGGACATGATCGACACGGGCAAGGCAGTCGTGGATGCCATGAGCGACACGTATGCCGCAAGCCGCGCGCTTGTCGGCTACTATTCCGATCTCATGTCCTTCTGGGACAGCACCAATGATGTCGTGGACACGCTCAACGCCAGCAACGACATCAACGCCATCGACACCTCGACGCTTGCGGACCAGGTCGCACGGGCCCAGCAGTGTGCACGTGATCTGGCCGATGGTGTCAAGACGGCCAAAGAGACCGTTCCCGACGCCGACCTCTCCACCTTCCAGGCCGTCGTGGACAAGTGCTCGAGCCTGGCCGATCTGCTGGGTCAGATCTCGACGGCCACGGCATCGAGGGATGCCGGCGCATTCAACTCGTTGTCCGAGACGTATAACGCGACCAAGGACGAGGCCATCGCCGCCATGAATGCCGTACCTACCATCGATGGCATCGCAGACCTCTTGGTGACGGATCAGGACAAGGAGCTTGCGGAGGCCTATCAGGAGGCGCGTAACGCAGCGGTGGACGCGCTCAAGCCGTTGGACCTCTACATGGACGCAGACCTGAGCGACCTTACAGAGCGCTCGGCACTTCTCGACTAGCGCTCGAGAGACCTCGACTGGCACTTGAGGCCGTGGCCACGTGAGTCACGCACCACGTGAGTCACGCATATAGAAGGGGACGGACCGCTCATGTGGTCCGTCCCCTTTGTGATCCGCCCCCTTCGCCGGGCAACGCGAGCTTCGCAGGCGCGCTGCCCGGGGCTTGCCACCTGGCTACCGTTTGGGAAGGCGGTCAGTCGCCCTTCTCGATCCGAGCGTCCGCAGGGCGGGCCCCCTGCGCCTGCCGCGTCGTCGACGTCGCATCCTCCCGTACGTCACCTGACGCGTCTGGTGACGTTGCGGGCCGCTCGCCGTGCCGGCCCAGGGCGTCCGCGACCTTGCCCAGGGCGGCGCCGTCGATGCTCACGTTGCGGTTGACCTTGGCGTCGTAGGTGTCGGCGCGCATGACGTCGGCCAGGTCGACGCCGGTCACGCTCTTGACCATGTCGAACGCCGCCTTGATGGACTGGGGTGCCATGGAGGTCACGCCTGCCGCCGGCGAGCCCTCGCCGTCCGCGCCACCTACGGTCGAGTAGATGTTGATGGCGTCGATCCCCTCGATGGGCTTCGACGCCGCGGCGATGATGTCGGGCAGGACGCCGATGATCTGCTGAGCCAGGGCCGCCTGGCCGTACTTGCGCAGGGCCTCGGCCTTCTTGTCCATGGCCTCGGCCTCGGCCAGGCCCTTGGCCTTCGCCGCCTCAGCCTCGGCCAGGCCCTTGACCTTCGCCGCCTCCGCCTCTGCCTCGCCCCTGGCACGCACCGCATCCGCCTCGCCCTGGCCACGCACGCGGGTTGCCTCTGCATCCGCCACAGCCTGCGCCTTGATCTGCTCCGCCTTCTTCTGGGCGGTATAGAGCTCGGCCTCCGCCTGGCGCTGGCGCTGGGCAAGGTCTGCCTGGGCACGCTGCTCGACGGCATAGCGGTCGGCATCCGCCTGCTTCCTGACCGTGGCGTCAAGCTCCTGCTCCCTGACGGAGACCTCCTTCGACTTGAGCTCGGCCTCGCGATCCGCCCTGGCGATCTCGGCGTTGACCTGCTCGGTGTTGATGGCCTTCTGCTGCCTCTGGGCCTCGATGCCCTTGGCGGCGTCCGCCTTGGCGGCTGCGGTGTCAGCCTCGGTCTTGAGCGAGGCTTGCTTCAGGGCGAGGGCGTTGTTCTGCTCGGCGATGGCGGTCTCTGATGCGATGCGGGCGTCGTTGGCGATCTTGTTGGCCTCCGCCTGCGCGACGGCGATCTCCTTCTCGGCGTTGGCCTTGGAGATCTGGGCGTTCTGCTGGATGGCGACCGTGTTGGCGATGCCCAGGTTCTCGATGACGCCGATGCCGTCGTCATCGATGTTCTGTATGTTGAACGAGACGATGTCCAGGCCCATGCGCTGCATGTCGGTCATCGCGTTTTCCTGCACCTTGGCGGCGAAGGTCTTGCGGTCGTTCATGATCTCGGTCAGGCGCATGCCGCCGATGATCTCGCGCAGGTTGCCCTCAAGGACGTTGACCACCATCGCGTTGATGTAGTCGGAGTCGCGGTTGAGGAAGTTCTCGGCCGCCTTTGCCAGGCCCTCGTCGGTGTTGGAGATCTTCACCACGGCCACGGAGTCGACCATGATGTTGATGTAGTCCAGCGTGGGGATGGTCTTGGTGGTCTTGACGTCGACGGAGAGCATCCTGAGCGAGAGGCGGTCCACGCGCTGCAGGAAGGGGATGCGGATGCCCGACTTGCCGATGAGGTAGCGTGGGCGCTTGCCACCGCCGGAGATGATGTAGGCCTGGTCAGGTGGTGCCTTGACGTAACCCGAGGCGATGATGACAAGCACGACGATCACCACCGCCGCGATGAGGGCGTAGCGAATGATGTCCATGGGTGGACCTCCTCGTTCATCTCGTGGATGACTTCTGGGACAAGCTAAATGATAGCGGATGCCGCATGGTTGACCGCACTACCTTGGCCTACGGTATAGTGTCGAGGACAAGGCCGAGAGACCTGACGATCCGAGAAACCTGACAACGGGAGGTTGCGACCATGGGCGCCGTCTTCTTCGTTCTGCTGTTCTGGCCACTCATCTTTGCGGTGGGGCTGGTTTTCGTGCTGTTCGAGGTTGCGAGCGCCATAATCCTCTCTCCGGCGTTCATCGCCCTCATCGCGTCGCTGGTCTGTGACGTCTTGGCAGTGGCCGACCTTGGGCACCTCGCATGGCTGTGGTACCACGATGGCAAGCGCTTCAACGTCAAGGCAAAGGTCGTGCGTCCCGTCATCCTGGTGGTCGTGGGGTTCGTGGCGCTTGTGGCGGGCCTCGTGCTGGCTGCGCTCGTGGTCAGGGGGCTCTTCGTCTCGTAGGCCCTGGGACTACCCGTCAGACCCCACTAGACCTCGCGCAGCATGCGCATCTGGAGGCGGGGTGGCGCAGACCCTACAGCTCAAGTGGCCCAACGATGCCTACACGGTTGGCGCTGCGGATGTGGTTGACGCGACTGGCGTCGCTGGTATGGCTGGTGTTGCGGGTACGATGGATACTACGGGACAGCATGCTGAAGCACGTACCTCCGGAGTGAATACTCCGGAGCATGTGTCCCCTGTTTTTTCAGTGCCATTCTATTAGTACACTATTTGATTCATAAAAACTCACCTGCCGTCCGCTTTACGGTCGCTGTGGGATGGCAGGTGAACTTCTGTGAGTCGAGGTGTGAGATATGCTCACAGAAGTTCGTCACACATCCCGATCGTAACGTCAATCGCCTCCCGTCTGGATGGCAGGAGAGAAAATGTGAGCGCTAACGTTTCGCATCGTCACAATACCTGCCCTGTCATCCATCAGCACACCAGATACGGATGGCAGAGAAAGAATTGTGAAAACGAGTCAACGTGGACTCACATAACTTTCCCTGTCGTCCACGCCACGCCACGCCATGCCACGCCGCGTCACGTTACGCCACACGTTAGGCTACGTTTCGCGCTCACGTCACGACATGCCGCGGCACACGCTCACGCCCTACATCCCCGTCACCCGTCTCGCTGTCCTCGGTCCCGTCACCTGTCTCCGCCCTTGTGCTCGCCGCCCTCGCAGCAGGCTCTGCCACCTTCTGTTCCCAAATGCTGTAAGCCAAGGGTTACCTTGCCACGGGCGAGCCAGGGGCTACCATGGTTATGGCAAATGTTATGGCAAATGCGAGTGCAGGGCCCTGCCACGCGGCAGGTCTGCCCACGAGAGGCGAGGTGACTGGTGAGCTACGACGGCATGACTAATCCCGGGCGCAACGACGCGTGCTGGTGTGGTAGCGGCAGGAAGTACAAGAAGTGCCACGGGGCGTTCGACGAGCGCCTCGAGCTGCTTGCGAGCAGGGGCGAGGAGGTCCTGCCGCGAGCGCTGTACAAGAGCGCGGCCGACATCGAGGGCATCAAGGCCTCCGCCGAGGTCAACAGGGGGATTCTCGACTACGTGGGCGAGCACATCCAGGCCGGCGTCTCGACCATGGACATCGACGGCTGGGTCAACGACTACCTGGCCGCACACGATGCCGTCTCGGCTGACCTTAACTTCGAGGGCTACCCCTTCAGCGTATGCACCTCGATCAACGACGTGGTCTGTCACGGCTTTCCCAACGAGAAGGACGTGCTGTGCGACGGTGACATCATCAATGTGGACATGTCCACCATCAAGGGCGGCTACTTCAGCGACTCGAGTCGCATGTACCACATCGGCGACGTTGACCCTGAGTGGCGCCGGCTGGTGGACGTGTGCCGCGAGTCCGTGCAGGCGGGCCTTGCGGCCGTGCGACCCTGGGGCCACATGGGCGACGTGGGCGCGGCCGTGAACCGCGTCGCCAGCGACGCGGGATTCTCGGTCGTGCACGAGTACGGAGGCCATGGCATCGGCAGGGAGTTCCACGAGGAGCCCTTCGTAAGCTTTGTCTCCGAGGCGGGAACGGGTCCCATCCTGGTGCCGGGGCTCTGCTTCACCATCGAGCCCATGGTCAACATGGGCGGGCCTGAGATCATGACAGATCGAGAGAACGGTTGGATCGTCCGTACGGCCGACGGGACGCCCTCCGCCCAATGGGAGGTCCAGCTCGTGGTCACCGATGACGGCTACGAGCTGCTCAGCTGGTAGGCGGTTTGCGGTACACTTGCGAGAGAAACCGTATTCGAAACCCCAACCGAAACCCCAACCAGGGTACGGTACGGACGGTGCTGGTGCAGCGAATGTGCCCCCGCATCTGGCCGTGCCCTTGCAGGAGCAGCCATGTCAAAGCGTGATGGAGCAATACTCGAGATACTGACCGCAGAGCAACGAATCGAGGTGACAGCGCTGGCCGACAGGCTGGGCGTCTCCAGCGTCACGATGCGAAAGGACCTCGACGAGCTTCAGGGCAAGGGTCTCGTCCAGCGCGAGCATGGCTTTGCCCTACTCGTCAACCCCAACGACGTGTCAGGGCGCCTGGCGCGTCATTACGAGGAGAAGCGTCGAATCGCTCGCAAGGCAGCCGTCCTCGTGCCTGACGGGTCCACGGTAATGATCGAGAGCGGCAGCTGCTGTGCCCTTCTCGCACGGGAGTTGGCCGACGTCAAAGCGGGCGTCACCATCGTCACCAACAGCGCCTTCATTGCCGGCTACATCCGCGACAGCGCCCGTGTCGAGACGGTCCTTCTGGGCGGCGTGGCACAGCGTGACTCGCAGGTGATGGTTGGCCCCCTGGTACGCATGTGTGCCCGCGAGTTCCTGGTAAACCGCCTCTTCGTCGGGGTGGATGGCTGGGCCGATGGCATCGGCTTCACGAATGGCGACCAGATGCGCGCGGAGGCCGTGCGCGCCATGGCAGAGTCCGCCGAGGAGGTCGTCGTCCTCACGGAGTCCGACAAGTTCGGGTGCCACGGCCTGTCGCCCTTGCGCCTTGATGGCAAGTCCCTGCGCCTCGTCACGGACGCGGGCATCCCCGAGGACTACCGCAGTCGCCTCGCCGGGCTGGGGGTCGCCATCGATTTGGCGTAGCACCCAACGGCCTCGCGGACCCCATCTATGGCCTGCTACAGCCTAGAAGAACGCCTCCACCCCCTCGTCCTGGTATGCCCGTGCATACTCCGCCAGGTCCTCGGGGTGGAGGTTTTGCGTCCCGTGTAGGTGGTACTCCCAACCCAGCAGGTCGTACTTGCTTTCGCCGAAGTTGTGAAAGGGGAGGAGCTGCACGCGCGTCGTGCCAACGTCCAGCAGGATGCGTGCCATGCGTCGTGCGTCCTCGACGCTATCGTTGAAGCCTGGGATGACGGGCGTGCGCACGAGCACGTCCTTGCCCATGTCGAACGCCCTTCTCAGGTTGGCAAGGACGAGCCCGTTGCCACCGCCGGTCCCCCGCTCGTGGGCGGAGGAGTCCCAGTGCTTGAGGTCGATGAGCAGGTGGTCCAGGTGCTCCGCGACAGCCTCGAAGGTTGCCGTGGGCACATATGCCTCGGTCTCGATGCAGGTGTCCACGCCCTCGCCGTGGAGGCGCGAGAGCAGTTCGATGTCGAACTCGGGCCAGGTGAGGGCCTCGCCACCCGACAGCGTGACGCCCCCGCCCGAATCTTCGTAGAACAACCTGTCCTGCAGGCAGGTCTCGAGGACCTCATCGACGGTCTTGGTCTCGCCCACGCACGAGAGGGCCCGAGCGGGGCACGCTTCGATGGCCGCTGCCGCTTCGGGGGAGTCGCCCCTCAGCTTGCGCACGTCCACGTGGCGCTTACCGACCGTGGTGATGGCGCTCGCCTGGGGACACAACCCAACGCAGGTGCCGCAGCCCGTGCAGGCGCTTGCCTTCCACTCGAGCTGTGGCTCCCGATGCTGGCTCTCGGGGTTGGAGCACCAGAGGCAGCGCAGGGGGCAGCCCTTGAGGAAGACGACGGTGCGTATGCCGGGCCCGTCGTTCAGGCTGAACTTCTGGATGTTGAACACGGTCGCGCTCTGCATGCCTTCCCTCTCCGTTGTTGACAGACGAAATTGAACATCGAAAAATTATGAACGAAATAGTAATTACTTACGAGTATAGCTCTTTCTCCAGGGACTCACGAGTGGAGGACAACCATCTGTCACCAGGTGTGATGTCACTGCTGTGTGATGGGTGCGGGCGAAAGCACGTCTCATTGACAATCTCGACACGGCGATATACTATACTTACGAACGTAAGTATGTAGGATTCGTTACGAAATCCAAAAAGGAGTAGCGACCATGGAGAACAAGGAGCACTTCGGGGCATTGACCGCACGCATGCGGGCCTTCCGCGAGGAGGTCCTCGACGAGCGGCCGTTCGTCGACGCCGAGCGCGCCGTGCTCTGCACCGAGTCCTACCGCCAGACGCAGGACCAGCCCCCCGTCATGCGTCGCGCGCTTGCCCTCGCGCACATCCTCGACGACATGAGCATCTACATCGAGGACAAGACCCTCCTCGCCGGCAACCAGGCCACCAAGAACTGCAACGCGCCGGTCTTCCCTGAGTACACCCTGGGCTTCGTGCTCGACGAGCTGGACTCGTTCGAGAAGCGCGACGGCGACGTGTTCTACATCACCGACGAGGACAAGCGGCGCATCCGCGGCATCGCGCCCTTCTGGGAGAACAACACCCTGCGCGACCGCGGCATGGCGCTTCTCCCCGACGAGGTCTCCGTCTTCATGGAGACGGGTCTCTTCGGCATGGAGGGCAAGCTCAACGCCGGCGACGCGCACCTCGCCATCAACCATGCGCGCATGCTGCGCGAGGGCCTGCGCGGCTACGAGGAGCGCGCCCGCCGCGCCAAGGCCGCTCTCGACCTCACGGATCCCGACTCCGTCGACAAGTACGCCTTCTACAGGGCCGTGCTCGTCGTGATCGACGCGGTCCGCCGCTTCTCCCTGCGCTACTCTGCCCTTGCCGTCGACCTTGCGTCCCGCGAGTCCGATCCCGCGCGCAGGGCCGAGCTCGAGCGCATGGGCGCCATCTGTGCCAAGGTGCCCTACGAGCCCGCCTCCTCCTTCCGCGAGGCCATGCAGGCCGTCTGGTTCTCCCAGGTGCTCCTGCAGATCGAGTCAAACGGCCACTCGCTCTCCTTCGGCCGCTTCGACCAGTACCTGTACCCCTACTACAAGGCGGACCTCGACGGCGGCAGGATAAGCGAGGACGAGGCGCTCGAGCTTCTCTGCAACCTCTGGATCAAGACCCTCACCGTGCAGAAGATCCGCAGCCAGGCACACACGCTCTCCTCGGCTGGCTCGCCCATGTACCAGAACGTCACCATCGGCGGCCAGACCACGGATGGGCGCGATGCCGTCAACGAGCTCTCCTTCCTGGTGCTGCGCTCCGTGGCACAGACCCGCCTCACCCAACCCAACCTCACCGTGCGCTACCACGCCAACATCGACAGGCGCTTCCTGGACGAGTGCGTCGAGGTCATGCGGCTTGGCTTTGGCATGCCCGCCCTCAACAACGACGAGGTCATCATCCCCTCCTTCATCAGCTGGGGCGTGTCTGAGGAGGACGCCTACGACTACTCGGCCATCGGCTGCGTGGAGTGCGCCGTGCCGGGCAAGTGGGGCTACCGCTGCACCGGCATGAGCTACCTCAACTTCCCGCGCCTGCTGCTCTGTACCATGAACGGGGGGGTCGACCTCACGAGTGGCAAGCGCTTCACCAAGGACTACGGCCACTTCACCGAGATGGAGAGCTACGAGGAGCTCGCCGAGGCCTGGGACAAGACCATCCGCGAGATGTGCCGCTACTCCGTGATCGTGGAGAACGCCATCGACAAGGCCTCGGAGCGTGACGTGCCCGACGTGCTCTGCTCCGCGCTCACGGACGACTGCATCGCGCGCGGCAAGACCATCAAGGGCGGCGCCGTCTACGACTTCATCAGCGGACTGCAGGTGGGCATCGCCAACATGGCCGACTCCCTGGCGGCAATCAAGAAGCTCGTCTTCGAGGAGGAGAAGATCGGCCGCCAGCAGCTGTGGGACGCCCTCCTCGGCGACTTTCAGAGTCCCGAGGGCCAGCGTGTCCAGCGGCTGCTCATCGACGAGGCCCCCAAGTACGGCAACGACATCGACTATGTCGACGACCTGGCAGTCGAGTCGTACGAGCCCTATATCGAGGAGGTCGCAAAGTACCCCAGCACCCGCTTCGGCCGTGGCCCCATAGGGGGCATCCGCTATGCCGGGACCAGTTCCATCAGCGCGAACGTGGGGCAGGGCATGGGAACCATGGCCACGCCGGACGGGCGCCATGCCCGCGAGCCGCTAGCCGAGGGCTGCAGCCCGGCGCACAACTGCGACAAGCAGGGGCCCACGGCCGTCTTCAAGTCCGTCTCCAAGCTTCCGACCGAGAAGATCACGGGTGGCGTGCTGCTCAATCAGAAGCTGACCCCCACCATGCTCTCCCGCGAGGAGAACAGGCAGAAGCTCGAGCTGATGCTGCAGACCTTCTTCAACCGCCTGCATGGCTACCACGTCCAGTACAACGTCGTGAGTCGGGATACCTTGATCGACGCACAGAGGCATCCTGAGGCGCACAAGGACCTCATCGTGCGCGTGGCAGGCTATTCGGCCTTCTTCAACGTGCTGTCCCGTGCGACCCAGGATGACATCATCGGCCGCACGGAGCAGACGCTCTAGCGGGCGCCCGTCCGTGCGGCGCTGCGGACGAGGCGCTCCAGGATCTCCCCCATGTCGGCACCCGCTGCGGCCATCATGGCCGGGAAGCGCGAGTAGCTGGTAAGGCCGGGCATGGTGTTGACCTCGTTGAAGACCACCTCGCCCCTCTCGGTCACGAAGAGGTCGACGCGGGCGAGCCCCGAGCAGCCCAGCGCGCGCCAGACGGCCGTTCCCGTCTTGCGCACGCGCTCCATGACCTCGGGTGGGAGGAGCGCGGGACAGCGAGTCGAGGAGTTTCTCGTCGATGCGTCCGCGCCCTCGCTGTGGTCCTGGTGGATATGGAAGAAGCCTCCATCCGAGACGACCGTCTCGTCCACCAGCCCCATCGCGAGCTCGCCCGCGGCGCCGCCCATGATGGCACAGCCCACCTCGGTGCCCACGATGGCCTCCTCGACGGCGACCTTTTCGTCATAGCCGAAGGCAAGCCTGAGGGCCTCGTCCAGCTGCTCGGGACCCTCGACCTTGCTGACGCCGTAGCTGGATCCCCCGCGGGCCGGCTTCACGAAGAGGGGGTAGCCGCAGGCGGCCGCGACCTCGGCGATGCGCGCGGCCCCGTCGCCGGGGTGCACGACCTCGCAGCGAGGTGAGCGGATGCCTGCGGCAGCGACTATGCGGTGGGCGGCGTCCTTGTCCGTGCAGAGGGCCGAGCTGAGCACGCCACAGCCCACGTAGGGTAGCCGGCACGACTCCAGGAGCCCCTGCGTCACGCCGTCTTCCCCGCCCTGTCCGTGGAGTACGGGGAAGACCACGTCGATGGGCAGCCGGACGAGCGACCCACCCTCGACTGCGAAAAGCCCACCCCCATCGCCGGGCACGGCGCAGACCGGCGTGACGTCATGACCCTGCCAGGAGTCGTCCGCGATGGCGGCGGCGTCACCCCCATAGAGCAGCCAGCTGCCACCCCTCGTGATACCGACGAGCGTCAGGTCGACGCGTTCCGAGAGGAGGCCGATCACGTTGGCGGCGGAGCGCAGCGAGACGTCGTGCTCGCTCGAGGTCCCCCCAAAGAGGAGCGCGACGTTGAGCCTTTCTGCCATAGGACATCCTTCTCCGATGCGTGGGCGCCGCCCAAGGCGCCGCAGTGGTTGGTCTCACGCCAGACATGGTAGCAATACGCGATGCCTCGCAGCGCTGGGCAGGCTGTGCTGACGACCAGTCGTGCGGATGGGCAGTCGCACGGGCGTATCTGGCACCCGCGCGCCCGCCCAATCCACATGGCTGGCGCTCGCGCGGGTGCCAGCCATGCGTAAAGGCCGCAAGCATGCGATTGGGTTAATTCGTCGTGCGCGATGACGCCTCGCACGGGGACGCCTGTCACAATGGCGGAGGGGCGTCCCTCTCGGCCGCGTCCCGTCCGCAATCCCTCGACCATCCGGGAAGTCCTCCGTGAGCGATTTCATCTTCAGCGTCAATGCGACGTTGCCCATATTCCTGACCATGCTGCTTGGCACGCTCCTGCGTCGTGCGGGCGTCATGGACGAGCCGTTCACCGACTACCTCAACGCATTCGTGTTCAGGGTCGCCCTGCCGACGCTGCTGTTCATGGACCTGGCCGGCCAGGACTTTGCCAGCGCGTGGGACGGTCGCTTCGTGCTGTTTTGCCTTGCCACGACGCTCGTGAGCATCGTGCTGATCGCGGCGGCGTCGCTCGTCTTCGTGCGCGACGCGGCACGGCGCGGCGAGTTCGTCCAGGTGAGTTACCGAAGCTCGGCGGCCATCCTGGGCCTCGCCTTCATCCAGAACATATACGGCACGGGTGACGCGGGCATGGCATCGCTCATGATCTTGGGCAGCGTTCCGTTGTACAACGTCGTTGCCGTGGTGGTGCTGACGCTCACGGCACCCGGCGAGAGGGGCGGGCGGCCGGGGGCGGTGCCGCTCCTGCGCCGTGCGGGGCACGGCATCGTCACCAACCCCATCATACTGGGCATCGTTGCAGGGTTCGCCTGGTCGCTCCTGCGCCTGCCCTGCCCTGAGCTGCTCTTTAGCACCGTCCACAACGTGGGCGTCCTGGCGACGCCGCTGGGGCTCATGGCCATGGGAGCGTCGTTTTGTCCCGAGAGGGCCAAGGGCGACGTCCCAGCCGCGCTCGCCGCCTCCGTCATCAAGCTGGTGCTGCTGGTGGCCGCCTTCATGCCCCTGGCCGTATGGGCGGGCTTCCGAGACCAGCAGCTGGTGGCGCTTCTGGTGATGCTGGGCTCCGCCTCGACCGTGAGCTGCTTCGTCATGGCCAAGAACATGGGACACGAGGGCACGCTGACCTCGACCGTGGTGATGATGACCACCTTTGGCTGCGCCGCGACGCTGACGCTCTGGCTGTGGCTGCTGAAGTCGCTTGCACTGGTGGGGTGACGTATCCATGTGGTGTGGGAGACATTCGTGGCAGGCAGAGCGGAAGGGGCCGAGGGGAGAGCGTCAGGCAAGGGGCGCGCGGCCCTCATGGCAGACGGCCGCCAGCAAGGGTGGTGGCGCCGTTGCGGTGGAGATGCTCGCGGTCCTGGTGGCAGGGGCGCTTCTCGCCCTGGCGTTGCTGGGCCGCACGTCCGTCCGTGGCGTCTCGCCTGCACGCGAGACGCCCACGCGGGGCTATGTGTACGCAGGCATGCACGAGGTGGGCGGTCATCAGGGCGTCGCGTATGCGAACGGCTCGTACTGGGTGACGAACAACAATACCATCCTGCGCTACGATACGGACTGGGACCAGATCGACCAGCGCGACGATGCCCTTGCGGATGTGGGCGGCACCGCCAACCACCTGGGGGACATCGACGTCTACGATGGCCTGCTCTATGCGGCGGCGCAGCACTTCGAGGGTGGCGTGGCATCCGACCTCTCCGTAGCGGTCTATGATGCCAACACACTGACGCTGCAGCGAGACATCCAGGTGAGTGCCGCATCCGGCCAGACGGAGTGCTCGGGCGTCGCGGTCGACCCCGCCACGGGGTCACTTTGGCTCTGCTCGTGGGAGGATGGCATCAGCAGCCAGTACCTCTACGAGTACGACCTCGCGTCCGGCGACTTTCGACGCAAGGTGCGACTGGTTGGCGCCCCGCGGGCGGTGCAAGGCGTCACCTGCCGCGACGGGGCTCTCTACCTCTCGGCTGACAATGGGTCGGCAAGTGTGGGAGAGCCCGACCACGTTTACCGTGTGGAGCTGGCGGATGGCGGGCGCAGCGCGACTGCCACGCTTGAGCTGACGCTGGGCGACATCGAGGAGGACGGAGAGGCGGAAGGCCTGACCTTCAACGACGACGCCCGTCAGCTGGTCATCGACTACAACTGCAGCACTGCCCGCGTCTACCTCTATGACCTGCAGTAGTCATGCGCGTGACGGAGGGCCTTGCCCTCGTCCCGATCTTTTTGCTGCTGCTGCGAGATGTTGGTCGGTGGCCTTTGGGTAGGGCTGTCCGAAAGTGGTTTACGCTGACCAGGTTGGCAGGCGTCGAACTCTGGTAACGGACTCTAGGTTCGAAAGTGCCAAAAGCCCTTGAGGGACTTTTGGCACTTTCGGTAATTTATGGGTATTTACCTGCACGAATATATGGAAGTAACAAAAGTCCCTCAGGGGCTTTTGTTACTTTTCCGTCTGTATGGGCCAGTTTCCCGCTGACGACCCGCACGTCCTTGTCCGCCAGATGTCAGTTGTCCTGTTTGGTCACGCTCCCCGTCCACTGGCCGTGCGCTCCGCTATGCAGGCGCCTTGCCTATGCGATGAACTCCAGGAAGGCGTCGACCTGGGCGGAGAGCGCTGACCTGTCATCGTCCGAGAGCTTGAGCTTGCCGGTCTGCCAGGACCCGCCGGATAGCGCGATGCCGGTCTCGGGTTCGCTCATGACGTCGGCACCCACGAAGGCTAGCAGTGAACCCAACTCCCTGCGCATCTCCGTGGTTGCCGTACGCCCGCCAGCACCCGAGACAGTGACCTTGCGACCGGTAATCACGACGGAGCCGTGACCCTGGCCGGGCAGAGGGCGGCTCAGCCAGTCGACCAGGTTCTTGATGTGCCCAGGAAACGATGCGTTGTACTGCGGAGTGACGAACCAGATGCCGTCGGCGGCCCGGACGGCGCCGCGTACGGCGGCAACGGATGCAGGCTCGGGACTCTCCAGGTCCTGGTTCATGGGCGGCAGCTCGGAGTAATCAAGGTAGCTGACGTCAGCCTGCTTGCCGATGAGCTGCTTGATGACGTTGGCCAGCTGCAGATTGTAGCCGTTCTTGCGCAGGGTCCCGCAGACGATAAGGACGTTCTTCTTCTCCACGGTGGTTCCTTTCCTTTGTTATGTTGGGACAGGTAGTTCTGTCAAGACGAGCGGACTTTGCCAGGGTAGGCGCCCGCTGCGTTGACTGTGTCCAATATAGGTTGCGCACAATCTATCAGAGCCACAAGATCCTCTGGCCTCCTTGTGCCCATTGTGCGGTCTTCCAGCTCACGGGCACATATGCCGCCACGGATACGTCAGGGAAGTATGTGCCGGACGTGGAGTTGGTCGCTTCACGGTCAGTAACTGAACTTTCTGTTTGAACTTCTCGACATCCGTGCTACCCTCGTTCTCATAAATTGAACTTCAGTGACATTGAACTTAAGGAGCATTGAACTTTAGGTGATTGAATAAAATTGAACTTTGAACTAGGAGGCATGGGTATGCCGCAACAGACATTCTCGGAGCGCCTTGCGCAAAGGATGGGGGAGCGTGGCCTCAAGCAGGTCGATCTCGTCCACCTGGCGCAGGACCAAGGCAAGAAGCTGGGAAAGTCGCAGCTCAGCCAGTACGTGAGTGGGAAGACCACGCCGCGGGCGGAGACCCTCGCGTTTCTCGCTCAAGCCCTCGGCGTAAGCGAGGAATGGCTTCTGGGGGAGGCCTCGGCGGCGATCGGCGCATCAGGTGCCCCTGGTGCATCGGTTGCCGTCGGTGTGTCGAGCGACGTCGGTGACAGTGCGCCGAATGGCAGTACCGCCACGATTGGCGCCGATACAAAGTCCAGTCTCGGCGCGAAGGCCAGGCCCAGCACGCGCGAGGCAACTCAGACGAAGGGTGCTCGCATGAGGGAGTTCAAGAAGTCCTCCAAGCTCGACAACGTCCTGTACGATGTACGCGGCCCCGTCGTCGACGAGGCCAACCGTATGGAGGACGAGGGCGTCCACGTCCTCAAGCTCAACATCGGCAACCCCGCCCCATTTGGGTTCCGCACACCGGACGAGGTCGTGTCCGACATGCGCCGCCAGCTGACCGAATGCGAGGGCTACTCCGCCAGCCGCGGCCTGTTCTCCGCGCGCAAGGCCATCATGCAGTACGATCAGATCAAGGGCATCCCAAACGTGCAGATGGATGACATCTACACGGGCAATGGCGTGTCGGAGCTCATCCAGCTCACGATGAACGCCCTTCTCGACGTCGGCGACGAGATCCTGATCCCCAGTCCCGACTACCCGCTATGGACCGCATGTGCCTCGCTGGCCGGCGGTACCGCCGTCCACTACCTCTGTGACGAGCAGGCCCATTGGTTTCCCGACATGGCCGACATCCGCTCCAAGATCACGGATCGCACCAAGGCCATCGTCATCATCAATCCCAACAACCCCACGGGCGTCCTGTACCCGCGCGAGGTCCTGCAGGAGATCGTCGGGATCGCCCGCGAGCATCAGCTCATAGTCCTTGCGGACGAGATCTACGACCGCCTGGTCATGGATGGCAAGGAGCACGTCTCCATCGCGAGCCTGGCACCGGACCTGTTCTGCATCACGTTCAACGGGCTCTCCAAGTCTCACATGATCGCGGGCTACCGCATTGGCTGGATGTCGATATCGGGCAACAAGGACCTGGGCCGTGACCTCATGATGGGCATCAACATGCTCTCCAACATGCGCCTGTGCTCGAACGTGCCGGCACAGTCCATCGTCCAGACCGCCCTGGGTGGGCACCAGTCCGTCAAGGACTACATCGTTCCCGGCGGTCGCGTCTTCGAACAGCGCGAGTTCGTCTACAGTGCGCTCAAGGAGATCGACGGCGTGAGCGTGGTGAAGCCCGACGCGGCGTTCTACATCTTCCCGCGGCTCGATCCGGCCAAGTTCAACATCCAGGACGACGAGCGCATGGCCCTTGACCTCCTGCGCCAGAAGCACGTGCTCATCGTCCACGGGAAGGGCTTCAACTGGCAGACGCCGGGCTACTTCCGCATCGTCTACCTGCCACGCCTTGAGACGCTGCGCGGTGCCATGTCCAACCTCGTGGACTTCCTGAGCTACTATCGGCAGTAGGGAAGGGGCATGCGACACGCTGTCGCGCTCCACTACAAAAGGCAGCATAACCGTATGCTGAAGGCACTTCTCTGCTTCCGTAGCCTCTCGCTCACGAGAGTAGCCCGTTCTTGTGCATGGGCTATGGCTCGTGGGCATGACCTGTTTTCAAAAAGGGCTTAGGCCCAGGGATTTGAATCAGCGGCCATCCCGGGCCCGTTGACCCGCACCATGCCGGGGGACTACCCCCGGCATGCGTCGACGAACTGCTGGATGATGGCGCGCTGCCTCTGGTCGGCGTGCCACATCTGCTCGGGGTGCCACTGCACCGCACGCACGAAGCGGCGCTTGGGCATCCAGACGGCCTCGACCAGTCCGTCATCCGAGTACGCCATGGGCTCGAGACCCCTGCCGAGCTTACGTACGGCCTGGTGGTGGATGCTGTTCACGCCCATCTCGTCCGTGTTCAGAAGCTCGGCAAGAGGTGTGCCCGAAACGATGTCGACAGTGTGGGCCGGCCTGTCCGTGTCCTTCTCGATGCGGTGGTCGTGCGTGCATGCACGCTGCGAGCAGAGGTCCTGCCAGAGCGACGTTGATGGCCTGCATGCCACGACAGATGCCCAGCATCGGCAGGTCTCGAGCGAGGACCTGTGGCACGAGTGCCATCTGGTGGCGGTCGAGAGGGAGGTAGGGGCTCTCGGTCGTGGGGCGGGGCTCCTCCCCGTAGCAGTGCGCGTCGATGTCGAGCCCGCCAGGCAACAGGACGCCGTCCACCCCGTCGAGCAGTCGCGCTATCTCGTCCGCATCGTCCGTCAGGGGGAGCATGATCGGCAGGCTACCGCAGGTCGTCAGGGCCTCATAGTAGTTGTGCTGGATGCAGAGCCCCTCGAGCTTCGCCTCGAAGCGAGCCGTGACTGCGATGATTGGCCTCATGTGGCGTGCCCTCTCCCTGGGTGCCGGCGTCAGCGGACAAGCTCCCAGCCTAGCGCAACTGTCTTTGCTGTGCATCCGTACGCCCGTGCACGCGCGCATCCGGACGCTTTGTGCCGCCTGAGGATATGAGTCCCTGCAATCATTTGGCTATCATGGGGGACGTTCGTGTGGGGCGCCCGATGGTGTGGCACTGCCGGTCGTCACCCTGTCAACCAAGGAGTTCGCCATGCCCGGCAAAAGGTCAGACGTCATCTCGTGGGACGAGTTCTTCATGCGCGTCGCCATCGCGGCAAGCCTTAGGAGCAAGGACCCCAAGACGCAGGTGGGGGCCTGTATCGCTGACACCAACGACCGAATTCTGTCGGTCGGCTACAACGGCACGCCCTCAGGGCTCGATGACGATGAGTTCCCCTGGGGCACGTCCGAGGACCCCCTGTTCGATAAGCACAACTATGTGATCCATGCCGAGGCCAACGCCATCCTCAACTATCGGGGCTCGCTCAAGGACATGCAGGGGGCGAAGGTCTACGTCACCCTGTTCCCCTGCCAGGAATGCGCCAAGATGCTGGTGCAGGCCGGTGTGGGTGAGGTCATCTACCTGGATGACAAGTACGACGGAACCGAGGGCAACCGCGTCTCGAAGTCGGTCTTCGACCGCTGCGGGATTACGTACCGTCAGGTAAGGCTACCCGAAGACGCCCTCGTCTAGGAGGGCTGCCGGCCACCTGCCCGGCAGCCTTGCGCATCGGGACCATCACACACGACTTTCTGCAGTCCTCCGACCTTATGGGCCCCTTGTTCTGCTACCATGTCCTCAGGGTATAACGTAGTCTTACAAAGTAATACCAACACAGCAGAGTGCAGCACGAAGGGAACGCCGTGAAGGACAAGATGACGCCTGTCGTCGCAAAGGTCCTCCCCGCCGAGAAGGACAGGTTCTTCGAGGCTACGGAGCAGATCGGAACGACGCCCTCAAACGCCATCCGCATGTTCATCGCGGCGTTCAACAGGGCGGGTACGTTTCCATTCGAGATTTCTGCTCCGGAGGCTCACCATGCGAGGGTCGAGGATTCGCACTGCAACTAAGTGGTCCTACCTAAGGCTTTCCATCTGGCTGTCACATGTCTTCCCCTGTGCCGTCACCTGGCGGATGAGGACCTCCTCAATCAGCACGGTTCACTCGCTGTGGTGAGGCCTGCTCCTGCTTCATCTGATCGGCTTCATGCGCGCGCCGCCATGCATGTAGTCGCGAATGCCATGCATGTAGTCGCGAATGCCATGCGCGTCGCACGCATGCCTGCGCTCGCAGTTCCTTTTCGACCGCTCGAGGGAGCGACCGTCTCGTCTGTATGGGCTTGCCAATCCCGGGTAGGATGCAGGTAGGAGAAGGGGCCGTGAGAGCGAAGCGGCCGACCTAGGAGGTGGTGCCAGTGAACAGCGAAGATATAGCGTGCGAGCGTCCCGCGTCCGGCATCGCGTCCCGTCTCATGTAGTGGGCCATAGGGACAGAGGCCCCGTGAGTGGCACAGGCGCCACAGAGTCAGGCGAAGGCAGACAGACGGCAGGCAAGGTGTCGGCGTGCAGGAGCTGGAGCGCCACCCGGTGAGGCGCTGAGTGTTGGGGCTGTTGGTTTTACGTGCTTTTGGCGTCTGACTGTTTGTCTACTGACCTACTTGCCCCTTCTATGAAGGCGGCCTTCAGGGAGTTTAAGGGCTCCCAGAACCAAGAACCAAAGAGGATGAGGGGCGGGCGGCAATGGGGCCGTTCGCCCCTCTTGCATGGGATCCGGAATCTGGCGGGACGTGGGGTCGGATGGCCGGCCCTACGTGCGTGGGCGGTTGGTCCGCTGCGTCTCAGAGGGTGACCCGCACCATATCTAAGCGTCAGCGCATGAGGTTTTCTCCTGCCAGGCGAATAGGTCTGTCCTTCTCGGGTAGAACGATAGCTGTCATTCAAGATGACGCCTGCGGCCCTCGCGCTCCGCGGGCGTTTGTCGTGCCGGCTACGAGAGAGGGAGTCCCAGAGCGATGAAGCAGTTCAAGACGGAGAGCAAGAAGCTCCTCGACCTCATGATCAACTCGATCTACACCAACAGGGAAATCTTCCTGCGCGAGCTCATCTCCAACGCGTCGGACGCAATCGACAAGCTGAGCTTCGCGAGTCTGACCGACCCCGACCTCAAGGTCGACCAGGCCTCGCTTGCCATCCGCCTCTCCTTCGACAGGGACGCTCGTACCATCACCGTGAGCGACAACGGCATCGGCATGACCCAGGAGGAGCTTGACCGCAACCTGGGCACCATCGCCCACTCCGGTTCAGAGCAGTTCAAGGAGGCGAACGCGGAGCGCCAGGGGGAGGACGTCGACATCATCGGACAGTTTGGCGTGGGCTTCTACTCCGCCTTCATGGTCGCCGACCGCGTGCGTGTCGTGAGCCGTGCGCTGGGGAGTGACGAGGCCTCTGCCTGGGAGTCGGACGGCGTGAAGGGCTACACCATCGGCCAGGCGGCTGCCGGCGAGCGCGACGGGGCGGATGACCATGGCACTGACGTTGTGCTGTACCTGCGTGAGTCCACAGACGAGGAGAACACGGACCGCTTCCTTTCCGAGTGGGGCCTGAAGGAGCTGGTGCGGAGGTACTCCAACTACGTGCGCCATCCGATCCAGATGATGGTCACCAAGAGCCGCGAGCTACCAAAGCCCGAGGACGCCGGCGACGACTACAAGCCCCAGTACGAGGACTACGAGGAGCTCGAGACCATCAACTCCATGACGCCCATCTGGAAGAAGCGTGCGAGCGAGGTCGAGCAGAAGGACTACAACGAGTTCTACCAGTCGACCTTCCACGACTGGAGTGACCCTGCCCGCACGATCAGCTTCCATGCCGAGGGCGCCCTCAGCTACGATGCCCTGCTCTTCATCCCCAGCGAACCGCCCTTTGACCTGTACAGCAAGGATTACGAGAAGGGCCTGGCGCTCTACACGTCCAACGTCCTCATTCAGGAGAAGTGCGCTGACCTGCTGCCGGACTACTACAACTTCGTCCGCGGCATCGTCGACTCGCCGGACGTCACGCTCAACATCAGCCGCGAGACCCTGCAGCAGAACTCGCAGCTGCGTGCCATCGCACGCCGTGTCGAGAAAAAGGTCCACTCCGAGCTGGAGGGCATGCGTGACAACGACCGCGAGGCCTACGTCAAGCTCTTCGAGAACTTCGGCCGTGGCATCAAGTTCGGCATCTACAACTCCTTTGGCTCGAAGGCATCCGAACTGGGTGACCTGCTGCTCTTCTGGTCCGCTCGCGAGGGGAAGATGGTCACGCTCAGGGAATATGCCGAGGCCATGGGCGAGGGCCAGGACAAGATCTACTATGCCGCTGGCGATTCGCGCGAGCGCCTCGAACGTCTTCCGCAGGTCAGGAGTGCCCTTGATCATGGCTATGACGTGCTGCTGTGCACCCAGGACGTGGACGAGTTCATGTTCCAGGCCATGCGAAGCTACCATCAGGCGGCCGTCGCCGGTGATTCCGAGCACAAGGGCGCGGACGAGCGCGACCTGGCGCTGACCAACGTCTCCGCAACCGACCTCGACCTCGCCACCGAGGACGAGAAGAAGGAGGCCGAGAAGGCCACGGACGAGCACAAGGGACTCGTCGGCGACCTCAAGGAGTCCCTGGGGGAGAGGGTTACCGACGTGCGCGTTGCCGCCGGCCTGGGTGATGCCCCTGCCACGATTGCGGCGGACGGTCCCGTCTCCCTCGAGATGGAGCGCGTCATCAGCCAGGGCCCCGACGCGACCAAAGCCCCCAAGGCCCGGCGCGTGCTGCAGCTCAATGCGGCACACCCGATCTTCGGCAAGCTCGTTGCGGCCGAGGAGGCGGGCGACAAGGACCGCCTCAAGCTCTACGGCTCCATCCTCTATGATCAGGCATTGCTGGTGGAGGGGCTGCCAGTCGACGATCCCATCCAGTTTGCCAAGAACGTCACGGAACTGATGTAGTCCGCGTCCCTCGGCAACCGTTGGTGAACGGAATATTTCATCTAATCCACAGATTAGGGTCAGTTTGCTACAATCTCGCAGAGAAAGGCAGTCGCGCGGCCTGCGTGTGGCTGTGACGTATCTGTCGGTCGCTCGTGCGACAGGAGTTCGAAAGGACGGGCCGGATATGCGCAAGACCAAGACCTTCAAGGGCAAGAAGCACGTGTACGACACTGAGAAGTCGACCGAGCTCGGGCACCGTGACTTTGGCAGCTATGGTGACCCCACGGGGTATGAGGAGACCCTCTACCAGAACCGTGGCGGCTTCTACTTCCTGGTGGGGCAGGGCGGCGAGGACTCCCCCTACGCCCAGGGCGCAGACCTCAAGCCCATCTCCCAGGAGGAGGCAAGGGCCTGGCAGGCCCAGGAGTAGGTTAGGCGTTCATCCATAGTGGCGGACGTCAGGTGCTGTCCCGTGTCGCGTGCGCGCGATGGGGGCAGCAGCTGGCTGGCCTTAGTCGCATATGCCCCGCCTGTGCCGAACGTGCTGACACCATGTCGCGACGTTCCCTGGCGCGCACCGTGCATGACGTTATGTCGCGGAGAACATGTTGCGCTCGCGGAACTCCGCTTGGACGGTCCTGAACATGAGGTCGACATCCTCGAGCCCCAGGTGACGTTCCTTCTCGCCTGCCTTGAGCGTGCCACGGCGGCGCGCCCAGCTCTCGAGTGCCGCAGGGCGGGAGTCGTGGGGGAGCGTCTTGTAATCCGGGTCGATGCGGCGGCATATGTCGCGTGAGTCGATCACGACGACCTGGCCCGCCTTGCGCGCCTCGGCGTACCCCTCGAGGTGCAGGGTCAGCCAGGAGTCCTCGAACGAGGCGTTATGCGCCATGATGGGAAATGCCCTGAACGCCGCGAGGAGCGCCTCCTGCTCACGCCTTGCCTGGCGAAACGGCGTTTTTCCCGCAAGGTCGTCCCAGGTGATGTGGTGGATGTTCGCCAGGGGCACGCCTCGCTCGCGGTAGATGTCGGGCAGGCCGAAGTAGGCGGCGTGCCCGTCGTGCGGCTTCGCCTTGGGGGCGAGGTCCATGAACTCGAACCCCAGGTTGATGATGTAGCCGCGGTCGGGATCGCGGCTCGTGGTCTCCAGGTCGATGCCCATGACGATACCCGAGACCGTCGCCTCGGTGTAGGCGATGCCCAGGTCGTTGAGCATGGGGCCCGCCGATGCGGCGACCTTGGCCTCGCTACGGTGCTGCATGCGCGCCACCCCGCGCACCAGGTCCTCGTCAGGCAGCTTGCGCTGGAGGTTCAGCCCATTGGCGTTGCGCAGGCGGTCTATGCCATAGGAGTCCACGATCTGGCGGTTGTTGTCCGCGAGAGCGAGGATCAGGCCAAATGAGCAGGGCTCCTGTCCCGAGGGGGCGTCTCTCCACGCGGACATGAGGACGCTGATGGCCTCCTCGTTCTTGCGACGCTCCTCGTCGAGGGCATTGTCGTCGGTCAAAAAACCCGGGAACGCAAAGGCGTGTGCGTGCTCGAGCGCTTGGGGGAGGTTCATCTTGGTGTCCTTGCCTGTCCTTGCTGAGTCGCTTGGCTTGTGGGACCTGGCTGCGGGGTCGTCGTTTGATGCTGTCCAGTGTAGCCCCTGGGGCCGTGACGCGCTTCCCTCGGCTAGCCCTGGGGCAGGATCTCGATGCGCTGCCCGTCGGGGTCCACGATGAAGTAGAGGCCCATCGCGGGATTCTCCTTCTGGATGCAGCCCATCTGCCGATGCAGCTCATGATAGGCGTCGAAGTCGTCGACCTCGAAGGCGATGTGCGTGTCCATGCCACCGTTGTCATAGGGCTCCGTATGGCCACGATTCCAGGTGAGCTCGAGCTGGAAGCCGGTGGCGGGGTCGTTCATGAAGGTGTTGGACCACGACCCGTCGGCAGGTCCGGAGACGTGGTCTACGACAAGCCCAAGTGCCTTCTCGTAGAACTCCCTCGTGGCCTCGAGGTCGTTGACGTGGGTGCAGCGGTGGACGAACCGTGCTTGCATGATGGGCTCCTTGCTCGTGGCCTGCGGACGTTTAGCGCATTGGAGTCCTTGTACCCGTACGCGCAGGCTCCTGTCGCTCGTCCCTGCCAATCCCGGGCCTCGCCATCCACATGAACCGAGACGCGAACGACGGCTACAAGTTCAACCGACAGGTGGACCTGTGCCCGCTCTTCTCGGCAGGCTCCCTCAAGGCGTTCCTCGCCTCCGAGAATGACGACGACGTCTCGGTGTGCGCCATCTTCGACAACGAGGAGGTCGGCTCCAACACCAAGCAGGGCGCGCTGTCCACGTTCCTGCATGACGTGCTGGATCGGATCAACGGTGGCCTGGGATTCGGCGAGGGGGACTACCTGCGCGCCGTCGCAAGGTCATTCCTGGTGGGCTGCGACAACGCCCATGCCGTGCATCCCAATCACGCTGACAGGGCCGATGAGGTCAATCGCCCGTGGCTCAACGGCGGCCCGGTCATCAAGGAGGCGGCCAACCAGGCCTACACCACCGACGCGTTCAGTCGCGCGACCTTTGCGGCGCTGTGCGCGGACGGGGGCGTTCCCGTGCAGGCCTTCGCCAGAGACCACGGGCGCACGCGTCTCGCCGCTATTCGTCACCGAAGCTGATGCCCAGCATCTTTGCCTCGCGCACCAGGTCGCACTGGGGGTCTACATACTTGAGCCTGCCGGCGACCTCGGACAGGGGCACGCGGCGCATCCTGCCGCCCACCTGGGCGACCATGAAGCCATAGCTGCCCTCGAGCATGCCGAGCGCAGCCTCGACGCCGCACTGCGTCGCGAAGATGCGGTCCGCAGCGTCGGGCGCTCCGCCGCGCTGGGTGTGGCCGGGTACGGTGACGCGGATCTCGCGGCCCGTGCGCTGGGCGATCTCCTCGGCGATGTCATAGGCGACGGAGGGCTTGACGCGTTGGGCGACCTTGGCCTTGTAGGCCTTCTTCTTCATGGCCGCCTCCTCCCTGGAGATGGCCCCCTCGGCCACGACGACGATGGCGAAGCGCCCTCCGTCCTGGTCCCGGCGCTCGATCGCCCTCACGACGTTGCTCATGTCGTAGGGGATCTCGGGGATGAGGATGACGTCGGCGCCGCCCGCGACACCGGCGTGCAGGGGTATCCAGCCGACCTTGTGCCCCATGATCTCGATCACGAACACGCGGCCATGCGAGCTGGCCGTGGTGTGGATGTCGTCGATGCAGCGGGTCGCCACGTCGATGGCGCTGGGGAAGCCGAAGGTCATGTCGGTGCCCCAGGTGTCGTTGTCGATCGTCTTGGGCAGGGCGATGACGTTGAGGCCCTCCTCGCTCAGGCGGTTCGCCGTCTTCGTGGAGCCATTGCCGCCCAGCATGAAGAGGCAGTCCAACTTGTGCGCCCCATAGGTCGCCCTCATGGCGGAGACCTTGTCGATGCCGTCCTCCTCGGGGATGTCGAGGCGCTTGAAGGGCGTGCGGCTGGTGCCCAGGATGGTGCCTCCGCGCGTGAGGATGCCGCTGAAGTCGCCAGGGGTGAGCGTCAGGTAGCGGTCGTAGATGAGGCCCTGGTAGCCGTCGAGAAAGCCGACGATGCCGACGCCTTCGCCCGCGTTCCGCAGGACGGTCTTGACGATGGCGCGCATGGTCGCGTTGAGTGCCTGGCAGTCGCCGCCGCTCGTGAGCAGTCCGATTCTCAGCATGTCGTCTCCTTGGGCCGGCGCCGGGGGATGGCGCGTTGGAACGCATGTCCCCATTCTAGTTCTGTCGGCATGCGCTTGTCCGGGCTCCGGACGTCCGTTCCGCCCGCCGGAGCCATTGACCCCTGCGATAGGCCCGTAGGAGATCAGAAACGACAACGTAACAATGTTTCTCGCCGTCTGGGTTGACAGGAGGCGTCTGCCTGCTCTAAGTTCCTACCCAACGACTGGGGATAAGGTCACGGGGCCCGTGGGGTTCCATGGTGTGGCGAGGGGAGGGACGCAAGGGTGCTGACGCTTCGGACGAACGCGCGCGCGTGTTGTTGCCAGAGCCAGACGTCCCCCTTGACCAGTCGCGGGGGTGGCTGTCGCTGACGCGGCGCACCCACGGCGGAAGCCCAGGAGCTTCATATGTGTATGGTCAGACGGGACGCCACCAGGCGGCCCGTTTTTTCTCGGCTGCCTTGGCGTTGGCGTCGCACCTCGATCGTCACACGACTCGCATGTCATCCGCAGAGAGTCATCCCGAGGAGAGGAACCACCATGAGATACGCAGCCAGGATCGAATCGCTCATCGGCGCCACCCCGCTCGTGGACCTTTCGGCCCTCGTCGACGGGAAGGCCCGCATACTCGCGAAGTACGAGGCCACCAACCCCGGCGGCTCCATCAAGGATCGCATTGCCAAGGCCATGCTGGATGCCGCCGAGGCTGATGGCAGCCTCAAGCCGGGAGGCACCGTCATCGAACCCACGAGCGGCAACACGGGCGTGGGCCTTGCGATGCTGGCGGCCGCACGAGGCTATCGGATGATCCTCGTCATGCCCGAGACCATGTCGGTCGAGCGCCGAAAGCTGGCCGCATCCTACGGGGCACAGATCGTCCTCACGCCAGGCGTCGAGGGCATGAGGGGTGCCGTCGCCCGTGCGGGCGAGCTGCGTGACGCCACGCCCGGCTCCATCGTGGCCGGCCAGTTCTCGAACCCCGCCAACCCCCGCGCCCACTACGAGACCACGGGCCCCGAGATCTGGGCCGACACCGAGGGTTCGGTCGACGTCATCGTAGCCGGCGTCGGCACCGGCGGCACCATCTCGGGTGCGGCGAGGTTCCTGAAGGAGAAGAAGCCGACCGTCCTCTCCGTCGCCGTCGAGCCCGCCGAGAGCCAGGTCCTGGCCGGGAAGCCCGCCGGGGCCCACCGCATCCAGGGCATCGGCGCGGGGTTCGTTCCGAAGACCTACGACGCCTCCGTCGTGGACGAGGTCGCACCCGTGGCGTCCGACGATGCCATTGCGACCAAGAAGCGCCTTGCGGACGACTTCGGCCTGCTCGTTGGCATCAGCTCCGGCGCCGCCGTCGCGGCGGCCCGGTGTTTGGCCCAGCGCGACGACCTTGCGAGCAGGACCATCGTGGCCATCCTTCCGGACACGGGCGAGCGCTACCTGTCGATGGGGCTGTAGGGCGCTCGCGTACCAGGCGTCGTTGGCAGGACGGGCGGGGTCGGACCCGAGGCATCGGGAACTCCGTGGAAGGGGAGGGGCGTGGAGATGGGCGAGAGCAACGCGGGCGCCGTCGCAGGGGCCGTGCCGTCGCAGAGGGGAAGGGCCGGGTTCTTCGGGCGCGTCCGGGAGGACGTGCGCGCGGTCCTCGAGCGCGACCCCAGCGCGGACTCGGGCCTGCATGTCGTCCTCTTCGCGACGGGCCTGCACGCCGTGTGGGCCTATCGCCGTCAGCACTGGCTTTGGGTCCACGGCGCCCGTGCCCTGGCGACCTTCCTCTCACAGCGCTCCCGACGACGCCTTGGGGTCGAGATTCACCCTGCCGCAACCATCGGACGGCGCTTCGTGATCGATCACGGCATGGGCGTCGTGATAGGCTCCACCGCCACCATCGGGGACGACTGCATGGTCTACCAGGGCGTGACGCTGGGCATGACCGGCAAGCACGGCGGCAGACGCCACCCGACGCTAGGAAACGACGTCATCGTCGGTGCCCGTGCCGTCATCCTGGGCGACATCAGGGTCGGCGACGACGTCAAGGTGGGGGCTGGTGCCGTGGTGGTCCATGACGTCCCCGATGGCGTCACCGTCGCGGGCGTCCCCGCGAGCATCGTGCGTGAGCACCGCTGCTGGGAGGGCCTGCATCTGGCCGCGAGCGACGTCGTTGACCGTGCGGGCGAGCTGGACAACGAGAACGTGCGCTGGTCTTGCGCGCTCTGACCACCCGGGGGACGTGCCCTCGCATGCCTGCGGGCGTGTTCGTGTCGTGGGAGGTCGCGACCGAAGGCGTTTCCCTGCGCCCTCGACTACACTGGTGCGGAAGGTGATTCCCCTGCGGCGGGAATCCGCATCCGGGAGCGTGAGCGTATGTCAAGTGACCCACGGCAGGAGGCATGCGAGGCCATCGCGGCGGGCAGGTACGCGCACAGGCGCGTGTCGGCGGCCCTGGCGGAGCTGGCGGCACGCACATGAGCACCAATGTCGCCAAGCATCTGGCGGTGCCTGCCCCGGGCGCGTCCCCCCGACGCGACGCGCCTCGCCCCGTCCTCAAGCTCGTCCTTTCCCTGGCGCTCTTCGCGCTCGCCTTCGTGGCGACGTCCTTCGCGCTGGCCTGGGCCGAGGGCTGGGGCCTTGACGAGAACCTCGCCTATGAGTGGGCGGGTGCGCTCTGCTTTGGCCTCGCCTGCATCCTGGCTGGTGGTGCGCGGCTGCTGTGCGCCGACCGTGCGGGGCTGGGGTATGCCTGGCATGTCATCTGGCCGTTCATCGTGGCATCGGTCGTGATGATGGCCATGCAGCTCTTCTCGTATGCGGAGGCGGGTGAGGCCGTCGCCGAGGACTGGGTCTGGGGCGTGGGCTACGAGGCCCTGCTCTGCCTGGGCATCGGCCTCTTCGAGGAGCTCATGTGCCGTGGCCTCCTCCTCAACGCCCTGCTCGCCGTCCTCGGTCGCAGGCGCTGGGGCGTGGCGGTCGCGGCGGGCGTCGTCTCTCTCGTCTTCGGAGTGCTGCACATCAGCTGGGCGTCGGTCGACCTCGCAGACGCCCTGCAGCTTGCCCAGGCAGTGCTCAAGGTCACCCAGACCGCCCTGTACTCGTTCGCCCTGTGCGTCGTGGTGGCGAGGACGCAAAGCGTGGTCGGCGTCGCCCTGCTCCACGGCCTCGATGACTTCCTGATCATGTTCGTCCCCAACGGCGTGTTCGGCGAGCCCGACACCACCGCCTATGTCTCCGCAGGTTCCGACGCACTTCCGACCATCGTGTTCTACGCGGTCGTCATCGCGGTGTACGCGCCCCTTGCCGTGCGTGCCGCCCGCGAGCTCGCGCGTGCGCCCATGCCCGAGCGAGGAGCCTTCGTCGGCTGAGGGCGCCGGCTCCAAGAAACTGCTACCATGCAGACGCCTTGGCATTCGTCACTTCGACGTTTCCGTCTCGCCGGGACGACCGATCCCCTATCGAAAGGCTTCGCGCACATGAGTCGAGTCAGCCGCAAGGAGGACCTGTTCTTCCAGAAGTTCCGGGAGTTCAGCGCACGGATGGTCGATGCGGGAGAGCTCTTCGACGGGCTCTTTAACACCTACCCACAGGGTGCGGGGGCAAAGATCGCGAGGATCAAGGAGATCGAGGTCCAGTGCGACGACTTGGTGCGCGACATAATGACCACGCTCTACCAGTCGTTCATCACCCCGTTCGACCGCGAGGACATCACCGAGATCACTGGTGAGCTCGACGAGATCGTCGATGGGCTCGAGGGCGTTTCTGCGCGCCTGGGGCTCTACGACATCGACCGGGTCCGTCCCGAGGCCATCGAGCTCTCGAGGCTCACGCTGCGCGCCATCCGCCGCCTGAACGATGCGTTCGAGAACTTCTCGAACTACAAGAGGGACCCCTCGGTCGTGGAGGCGCTCATCGAGACCGCCGACATCGAGGACCGTGGCGACAAGGTCTATCGCGGCGCCCTGGGCAACGTCTTCCGCGAGAAGGGCGATCCCATCGAGACGGTCAAGTGGAAGAGCCTCCTGGACAAGATGGAGGACACCCTGGACGCCTGCAAGGCGGTTGCAAGCGCGGTGCTGGCCGTCATCGTGAAGAACGCCTAGCCCATGGTGAGCGGCCTCCTCGTCGCCGTGTTCGTCGCGGCCTTCTCCTTTGAGTTCATCAACGGCTTCCATGACACGGCGAACGCCATCGCGACCACGGTCTACACCCGCGCGCTTCCCGTTCGGGCGGCCATCCTCATGTCCGCGACGATGAACTTCGTGGGCGCCCTCACGAGCGAGAAGGTCGCCCTGACCATCTCCAAGGGTCTCGTGGACATCCAGCTCGACCTCTACGTCATCCTCGCGGCGCTTGTGGGGGCCGTCGTCTGGGACCTCTTCACCTGGTGGCGCTCGATCCCCAGCTCGTCATCGCATGCGCTCATCGGTTCGCTCATCGGTGCCACCATCGTGTTCACGGGTGGTACGGAGCACGTCATGTGGGAGGGCGTCCTGCGCAAGGTCGTCATTCCGCTGTTCACCTCGCCGCTCATCGGCATGGCCCTGGGCTTCTGCATCATGCGTGTCGTGTTCGAGGCGTTTGCCAACTGGAAGCCCCACAACGCCAACGCCCTCTTCCACAAGGCCCAGATCTTCTCGTCCGCGTTCATGGCGTACAGCCATGGCAATAACGACGCGCAGAAGACGATGGGCATCATCACGCTGGCCCTGGTGGGCTCCGGTCTGGCCGACCCCGCCGCCGGCGTGCCGCTGTGGGTCAAGCTGTTCTGCGCCACCACGATGGCGCTGGGCACCTCGATCGGGGGCCAGCGCATCATGCGTACCGTGGGCGATGGCGTCACCAGGCTCGAGCCGGTCCTGGGCTTCGTGTCCGAGACGTCCTCGGCCATCGCCATCGAGTGCATGACCGCCCTGGGTGCGCCCGTTTCGACCACGCAGGTCATCACGACCTCTATCATGGGCGCCGGGTCAGCCCGCCGCGTGAGCTCGGTGCGTTGGGGCGTGGCGCGCAAGATCGTCTCGGCGTGGTTCGTCACGCTGCCGGCGACGATGCTCTTGGGCGGCGCCTGCGCCTTCGTCCTGGAGCTGTTCCTGGGGTAGATGGCTGGACCGGCGGGATGGCGACGAGGGCCTGTGACGCGTCTCGACCGATGTGCGTGGTCCTACCAGTGGACGTAGACGGTGTCCCCCACGTTGATGAGCTCGTAGAGCCGCTCGGCGTCATCGTAGGGCAGGTTCACGCAGCCATGGCTGCCGTTCCATGCGTAGATGGTGCCGCCAAAGCGACTGCGCCAGGTGGCGTCGTGGAGGCCCACCGAGTTGCCGACGAAGGGCATCCAGTAGTTCACGTGGCTCTTGTAGTCGGGCTGCCCGTCGTGGTTCTCGTCGGCACCGATGAGCATCTCGTCTGTGCGCTTGGCATTGAGCGCGAAGGTGCCCGTGGGCGTCCCGCGTCCCATGCTGGTGTTGCCCGAGACGAGGTAGGAGCGCCAGATGACGCTCCCGTCCGTGTCGTAGAAGCGGGCGTACTGCGTGGACAGGTTGACGTCGACGTGGCGTCCCCTGCTGGCGGCGCCCTCGCTCTCGGGGGGTCGCGTCTCGGTCACGGTGACGGACGCCTCGAGAGCGCCTGCGTCGAGCTCGGTGATCCGTTGGGCGAGGGCCCCCGCGACCGCGTCGGCGTCGATGGCGTAGTCATGCTCCTCGTCCGACGAGGCCACCTGCGCGGCCAACGTGTCATTGGCCCACTGGACGATGGCCGTCTGGTCCACGTTGACGCTGAAGTCCTCCGCGACGCTGACCCAGCTGCAGATGACGCCACCCGTGACGTGGGTCACCTCGACCCCACCCCTGGTGATGGGGATGTCGAGCGCAAGCATCCGGTTGGCCAGGTCATTGGCCGAGACCAGCTGTGCGTTGTCTGCCGTGACCGCAGGCTGGGCGAGGGCGCCCTCGTCGATGGCGGCGGTGGGTCTCAGCGCGCCCGCAGCCTGACGCGCGGCCTCGATGGCGCGTTCATGGTCGATGGCGGTCCCCACGGCGGCATCGGAGATCCTGAACTGCCCGGAGCTCGCGTCATAGGTGGAGACGGAGTTGGTTGGCGGCGCGGCGCTGGCGTTGAAGGCGTCGACGGCCGACCCCACGATCTCCGAGAGGGCCGCGTCGTCGAAGCTGACGCCCTCGCCAACCCGGATGTCTTTGGGCATGACGAGGTCGAGGGGCCACGCATAGCCCCTGACCTGGCTCATGGCTGCCTGGGCGTAGGCGTCCCCCTGCACGGAGAGGGTGATGTCGCTGGCCTTGACGCCAAGCTCGAGGCCGTCTCCCGTGAGGGTGAGGGCGTAGCGCGAGACCCTGTCTGACACGTGGGCGGAGAGCACGTCGGCCGTCATGTTAGCGACGGACTCGCCGTTGACTGTGGTTCCCGGCACGAAATGGGACGAGAAGTGCAGGGCTCCGCCCCCGTAGATGGCGACCAGGACGGCGAAGGCGGCTGCGATCCCGACGATGGCTCTTCTCGCTGAGGAGCTTGCGGGTGAGTTGGGCTGCGGTGACATGTGCGCGCTCTCGCGCTTGGACTCGTCTGACAAAGGGGACCCCTGTTGTGTCTGTTCGGCGTATGATGCAAGCAGATTGTAAGTCAAGGGCGCTGAGCGACGCCCCTGCGTTCGAAAACTCTGCGCTTGGAGGCCGATATCCTGCGCAACTCTAGCTGGGATGGGCTCAGCATGTCTGCCCCCGGTTCCCGAGGCTCAAACCCGATACATACAATAGGGTTCGAGGTTTTTGGATGAGGTTCGAAGAGGTGCGCATGGACGAGTCGAGCAAGCTTATCAAAATCAGTGAGATGGCGAGCATGCATGGCGTTTCACGTCAGACGCTCATCCTGTATGACAAGAATGGTCTGCTCAAGCCTGCGTTCGTGAGCGAGACGGGGTACCGCTACTACAGCACCGATCAGATCCCCTACCTACGCCTCATCTGCCTGCTCAAGAAGATGGGCGTGTCGCTTTCGGATATTGGACGCTACATGGGAAGGCGCTCTGCCGAGGGCATGCTGGCACTTCTGGATGAGCGTCGTGCCAAGGTCGACGCCGAGATCACGAGGCTCGAACTGCAGAGGGAGGAGTTGCGGCAGTTCATGGAGCTCTTCTCGGATGTGGGTACCAAGAGCCGCAATCTCGACAGGCCGTTCGTCGAGCACCTAGGCAAGCGCAGGGCAGTCTTCTCGGCGTTCCCCTCGACGCAGATGGACGTGAAAAAGCTTCACCTGGCCTTAATGGGTGCCTGGGGATCCTTGCTGGATGCGGGCATGTTGCCCTCACGCGGGTTCGGGGCGTACTACATGGTTGGCGGCATTCGTGGTCCTGAACCATTGCGCGCGGCCGGAAGCATCGTGCTGCTTCCGCATGATGGGGAAGTTCCAGGTGCGGAGGTCATCACCATCCCCGAAGGTGACTATGTGACCATGTACAAGCGCGCCATGCCCTATGACCTCGGCCCAACATATCGGCTACTGGACTGGATGGGGGAGAATGGCTTTGAGCCGATGGGTGAGGTTGTCGACCGCTGCCTGCTGGACAGTGCCTTCTACGATGAGGAGCACAACGAGGACTTCTGTCGGCTAGAGATTCGCGTCAAGTAGGTTCGAACGCCCCCGCGCCTCAGGGCTGCCAGAAAAATTCTTCCAAAATGTAGCTTGACTCGCTACCAAGAATACTTTCGTACCGTCACATCGTCATAGGGAGGGCTGGGGACCGGTCCTGGCCACCCATCACTAGATAGATGGAGGTACGAAATGCCCGAGATTCACGATCTTCGCAGCGCTCTTGAATTTCTGAAGACGCAGCAAGGACAGCTCCTCGAGACTGATACCGAGGTCGATCCCGATGCGGAAATCTCTGGTGTCTACCGCCACGTCGGTTCTGGTGGAACCGTAGCGCGTCCAACCAAGGAGGGCCCTGCGATGGTCTTCAACAACGTCAAGGGTTTTCCTGACGCGAGGGTTGCCATCGGCTTGCTCGCAAGCCGAAAGCGCGTCGCGAGCCTCATTGGCATGAATGCCCAGTACCTTGGCATCGAGATGGGCAGGAAGCTCCAGCGCACCATCGCACCGACCATGATCAAAGAAGACAGGCACATCGACTGTCAGGAGGTCGTCCACAGGGCCATCGACCCTGACTTCGACCTGCGCAAGATCGTTCCCGCGCCGACCAATACGCCCGAGGACGCCGGCCCCTACATCACCATGGGCCTGGGCATGGGCACCGACCCCGAGAACGGCACCTCGGACGTCACCATCCACCGCTTCTGCATCGAATCCAAAGACACCCTGGGCATGTGGATCACCCCAGGCTCGCGTCATCTAGGAGCGTTCTTTGATAAGTACAAGGCCCTTGACCAGGACATGCCCATCTCCATCTCCATCGGATTGGACCCCGCGGTCTACATGTGCGCCGGCTTCGAGGCCCCCACGACGCCACTTGGCTATAACGAGCTCCAGATTGCCGGAGCTATGCGCGGGAGGCCTGTCGAGCTCGCCAACTGCGTGACGATCCCTGAGAAGTGCATCGCCAACTCCGAGTACGTCATCGAGGGGTACCTGTCCAAGAGCGATACCGTTCGTGAGGACGTCAACACCAACACCGGCAAGGCCATGCCCGAGTTCCCGGGCTACACCGGCGATGCCAAGCCCGCCCTGCCCGTGGTCCATGTCACCGCCGTGACTCACCGTGAACATCCCATCATGCAATCCTGCATCGGGCCGTCCCATGAGCACGTCTCGATGGCTGGCATCCCGACCGAGGCTTCCATCTACAAGATGGTCGAGGCCGCTATCCCCGGACGCTTGCTTAACGTCCACGCTGCCCCCTGTGGTGGTGGCAAGTTCGTCGCCATCCTGCAGTTCAAGAAGTCAAGCAAGAACGACGAGGGGCGCCAGCGCAATGCCGCCCTGCTCGCGTTCTCGGCGTTCTCTGAGCTCAAGCATGTCTTTCTGGTTGACCCTGACGTCGACATCTTCGACATGTCCGATGTGATGTGGGCCATGACCACACGCTTTCAGGCAGACCGTGACATCATCACCATTCCTGGCGCCCACTGCCACGTCCTCGACCCGTCTAATGACCCCAAGTTCGACCCGTCGATCCGCGAGCACGGCATCGCCTGCAAAGCGGTCTTTGACTGCACCGTCCCGTATGACATGCAAGACGACTTCCATCGCTGCCACTTCCTCGAGATCGATGAGGAGAAATGGGCTGCGGAGCTCCATGCGTAACAGCCTAAGGTAAGTGACGGGCCCCGTCGTCGCGACCGGCGCCCCACCGGAAGGAACCTCACATGACATTCAACAAGAAAACGATCGGTCTCCTCGCTGGCCTCATTGTGCTGGCCCTTACCTGGGTTGCCCCGCTCAACGTCTTAGGCGAGATTAGCCAACAGGGCCAACAGTGCCTTGCGCTCACGCTCATGACCGTTGTCTGGTGGGCCTGCGGCGTTGCCCAGCCTGCGTTCGTCTCAGCAATCTACCTGGCACTTCTCATCCTGACGGGCACATCTGACACGGCGACGGTCTTTGCATCGTGGACCAAGATGCAGATGTGGATGGTCATCGGTGCCTACCTTATCGCAGCTGCCGTCAAGGAGTCTGGGCTGGGCGAGCGCATCGCCTACTGGTTCGCCCTCAAGTTCGTGCGTGACTGGAGGACGCTGGTCTACTCCATCTTCGCCCTGACCTTCATCCTGTCGATCCTCATTCCGCATCCCTTCCCGCGCGCGTTCATGATTCTTGCGGTGATGCTGGCTATCTGTGACGCCGCCAAGATGTCCAAGGCCGACAAGAACAAGGTCGGCTTCCTCGTCTTTGCCGCCTCTGCCCCGGGTTCCATGTTCTTCCTCACGGGTGATGCGACGCTGAACCCACTCGTGGCCTCCTATGCCACCGATGGCTGCTCGTTCATCCAGTGGTTCATGTATATGTCCGTCCCTATGCTGGTGGCGACCCTATGCACCCTATTCCTCGGCCTTTTTCTCTTCAAGCCTGAGAAGGAGATGCAGATCGACTTCGACGAGGTGCGTGCCAGGCAACAAGAGCTGGGCTCCGTCACCACGAAGGAGAAGCGCACCATCTTCTGGCTGGTCGTTGCCATCGCCCTCTGGCTGACCGAGTCCGTGACCGGCCTCAACATCGGCTTTGTCACTCTGATCATCGGCGCTGTCCTGGCGCTTCCCATCCTTGGCGAGGTCCTCGCCCCGGTCACTTGGAACTCCGTGCCCATTAACACCCTGGTCTTCCTGACGGCTGCCATGGGCATCGGAACCGTGGGTGGTGCGACGGGCATGAACGACTGGATCGCCAACGTGGTGCTACCCAGCTCGGTGCCCAGCAACATCTTCGTCCTCGCACTGCTTATCGCGGCAATCACCGTCATCATCCATATGTTCATGGGCTCCGTCATGGCTGTCCTCGGCATCTGTGTGCCGGCCTTCCTGGCCTTCACTTCGGGTACTGGCATTTCGCCGATTGCAGTTGGCATGATGGTCTTCTCCGCCATCAACATCCATTACATCCTCCCATTCCACAACCTGGCCATCCTGGTGGGAGAGGGTGAGGACGCAGCTGGTTATAGCTCGAAGGACGCCATGCGCATGGGCATCCCCCTGACGGTCGTCGTCTTCGTCGTTGTCCTTGTGGAGGCCGCCTGGTTCCATCTGTTCGGTCTGATGTAGGCGCGCTCTGGCATGCTGGGCGAGACGTGCGCCGTGTTCGGGAGGGGCGTGGCGCCTTCGTTGACGGGAGACTACCCATGCGCAAGCTCATCGTTGGCATCAGTGGTGCTACGGGCGTCCAGATTGGATACCGTCTGCTACAGGCCCTGTCTTGGGCCGAGGACATCGAGACGCACCTGGTAGTAAGTGACGGGGCGCGGATTATCTTCGACCGCGAGACCAGGCTTTCGATGGATGAGGTATACGACCTGGCAGATGTCACGTACGGTCTGCATGACCTGTCAGCGGCAATCTCAAGCGGGTCGTTCAGGACGGATGGCATGATCGTGGCTCCATGCTCCATGAAGAGTCTGAGCGCGATAGCGAACGCCTATGACGACAATCTGCTCGTGCGTGCTGCGGACGTGTGCGCGAAAGAGGGTCGCAAGGTCGTGCTGGTGCCGCGCGAGATGCCGATGAGCCGTGCCCACTGCCGCAACCTGCTGCGAGCAGCCGAGGACGGATACGTGATACTGCCACCCATGCTCACCTTTTACAATGGCTGTGAGACGACAGCGCAACAGGTGGATCACGTGGTGGGTAAGGTTCTCATGCAGTTTGGTATCGACTACGCGCCGTTTTGCCCTTGGAGGGGGTAGCCATGCGCAGGCCGGGGTTGCGGGGACTGGTATAGTGTTCTGACCATAGCCTGGTTTGGAGCAGGCTGGCGTCCCACATGACGCCTGACCACAGACAAGGAGCGTCACATGGCACTACGCATCATCACGGACTCCGCGTCCGACATCAGACAGGGCGAGTTCGAGGGACTCTCCGTCGCACCGCTCTCCATCGCATTTGGCGACAGGACCTATCGCGACGGCGTGGACCTCACGGGCGAGCGCTTCTACGAGATGCTGGTCGAGTCCGAAGGCCTGCCCACGACGGGACAGGTCACGCCATATGGGTTCTCGAGCCTTCTGGAACAGGTGCTGGCACCGGATGACGAGGCCGTCATCATCACGCTCTCGTCCAAGCTCTCCGGCACGTACCAAAGCGCCTGCGCCGCCGCGGCCGCCTTTGGCGAGCGCGTCCGTGTGGTTGACAGCCTGAGCGTGTGCCTGGGCGAGCGCATCCTCGTGGAGTACGCACTCCGTCTGGCGGCGTCTGGCGCCACTGCGAGCGAGGTCGTCTCCGAAGTTGAGGCCCGCAAGGGCTCCATCCGTCTCATAGCCCTGCTCGACACCCTCGAGTACCTGCGAAAGGGTGGCCGCGTCTCGGGGCTTTCGGCCTCCCTGGGCACGATGCTCTCCATCAAGCCGGTCATCGCGGTCGAGTCGGGCGAGGTCGTGGTGCTGGGCAAGGCCCGTGGCTCCAAGAACGGCCGAAACCTCCTGAACGAACAGATCGACCGTGTGGGCGGCGCAGACTACGACCTGCCCATCGCCCTGGGCTACAGCGGCCTCAGCTCGTCTCTGCTGCAGAAGTACATCCGAGACAGCCGGAGCCTATGGGAGTCCCAGGTCGACGACCTCCCCGTTGTGATGATCGGATCGACCGTGGGTACGCATGCGGGCCCCGGTGCCATCGGCGTGGCCTTCTTCAGCAGGCGGTAGGGCGTCTGCCGGAGACCGGGCGCGGGCAGGCGATGGTGGGCGCTGATGCATGGGATGTGCGGCCTCGCCCCGTTGTGCCGACTTCTACCGAGCAAAGCGTGGCGTTCGCCTACGTGTGAAACAATCCTGAAATAAACCCTAACGCCAGCTGATACATTCTTCCTCGTCATCGAGCGGGCCAACCCTGGGTCGCCCCGGCAGGGCACGGTGGGCTGGGACCATGGTTGGCCTGTGTTCCTGTCGTTCTCGGTACAAGGAGGAGCGCATGGTTTCCATTCGCAAGACGACGGGCGCCGTGCTGGCCGGCCTCGTGCTCGCCGTCAGTCTCTCTCAGGCGGCGGCGCCCACGTCCGTCCTGGCGTACGCGCCGGCGTCCCAGGGCCAGCAGGACGTCGCGGCACAGCAGGGTCCGGTAAGCCTCACGCGCACGGACGAAGCCTACGACGGCACGTCGGTGCCCATGGTCTCCCTGCTCGAGGAGCGCCAGTTCCAGGCGAGCGTTCCCGTTGGGGGAAAGAGCCTGGACGAGCTTGCCGAGCTCGTCTCGGAGGGCAAGGTGGGCTGGTCGCTCACCCGTACGCAGGGGCAGTTCGGCACCGACGCCTACCCCAACCAGTTCATGGGCGGCCCTCTTTCCGACTGGAAGACCGTTGCGACGGAGAACGGTCCCGCCGAGTCGGGTAACGGCCTGGGCGAGGAGGGCTCGGGCACCCTGCCCTCGCGGGACCTCTTCTACGACGTGAGCGTCGAGGCCAAGGAGGTGGATGGCGTTCCCTCGATAGTGCTGGGATTCAAGAACCACCTGCTCTACGAGGGAATCGACGGCATCGACGTCCGTGCGCGCGAGTCCGTCCGCTCATCTCTGTATGACTATGTCGGCACCTATCGGCTTGCCTGCGTGATCGATGGCGGCGAGGTGGGTTCCACCGACCTGCAGCTGCGCCCCTACGACGAGTTCTCGACCCAGGAGGAGATCGATGCCGAACTGCCCGAACTCGCCCAGCAGGCCATCGACAACGGCCTGTATGCCGAGGTACGCCAGTTCGGCACGACGGTCGACGGCCGTGCGATGAGGGCGCTCTTCGTGGCCAAGGAGAAGGCGGACCTCGACCGCTATCAGGAACTCAAGGGACGCATGGAGTCAGATCCCGCGTCCGTCCAGGCCGAGCTCGCCTCCGGCAGTCTCGACTACAAGGTCCCCGTGGTCTACAGCAACGTGCATGCCGACGAGATAGTCGCGCCCGACAGCGTGATGGCGTTCGCGCGTGACCTGGTGCGCAACCAGCCCCTTGGCTATCGCAGGGCAGCCAGCCTCACCGACGAGGGGAAGAGCGAACTTGCGACTGAGATGGACCATGACAGGACGGTATGGTCCGACCTCATCAAGGACGATGTCACGGGCATTGGCTATCTTCGTGGCAACGGGGGCTCGGGCAGGGGCACCAACTACGACGGCCCGGACACCGACACCGCCTCCTCGGACCTGAGCGAGGACGAGCTGTCTCGCTACTACAACGTGGAGGACAAGACCTTCGTCCCCTCCGTTGCCCTCGATGACATGTTCTTCATCCTCGTGCCCTCCGAGAACGTGGACGCCCGCACCGATAACGTCCGCACCAACGCCAACGGCTTCGACCTCAACCGCGACAACACCTACCAGACGCAGCCCGAGACCCAGGCCATGTCTGGCCTCATCGCGCAGTGGGACCCCCTCTCGCTCCACGAGGTGCATGGCTACTATCAGCAGTACCAGGTCGAGCCCTGCTCCCCCACGCATGACCCCAACAACGAGTACGACCTCTTCGTCGACACCGCACTCGCACAGGGAGAGGCGTTCATGGCCTCCTCGATCGCGAGCAACGAGACGATCAACAGCGTCCAGATGCCGATGCGTGACTATCTCAAGCTGCAGGGGGACGGCACGCGCTTCTGGGAGATGCCCTTCGATGACATGTCGACGAGCTACACGCCCCAGTACGCGATGATGCACGGTACCAATGCCTATACCGTCGAAGCGCCCTACGGAACCTCCGCCGCCGTGCGCGCCCTGGAGTACGGCTTCATCGGAAACGCCGACTTCGTGGCACAGAACAAGGATCGCATGTTCAACAACCAGCTGGAGCGCTTCCGCCGCGGGGTCGAGAACATCGACGCGGACACCGTCCGCCCCTACTACGTGAACCAGGCGGACGAGGCGGGTGCCGAGGCGGACGTCTTCCGCCCCCGGGACAACGAGAACCACAACTTCTTCCCCGAGTACTACGTGATACCCCTCGACCCGTCGCTGCAGAAGAACCGTGCCGCCGCGTGCGAGTCCATCGACTTCCTCATCCACAACGGTGTGAGGGTCGAGCAGACGAGCTCCGAGGTCACGGTGGGCGGCGTGACCTACCCGGCGGGCACCGCCGTCGTGGACATGCACCAGGCGAAGCGCAACATGGCCAACTGCGCCCTCTATCCCAACCTCGTGATCAGCGACTGGACGAGCCCGTGACCAACTTCTCCGAGTTCCGCGGCTACGACATGGACACGGTCCGCACCCCGGGCGCCTTTGGGGAGGCAGGCCTCTCCCAGGTGGACGAGGCGCCCCATCAGAAGAGCGTCACCGAGGGGGAGGGCAGCCTCGCCGTCATCAAGAACAACGGCCTCGATGCGGTCAGGGCAATCAACAGGCTCCTGTCCGAAGGTCGGGGCGTGGGCCTGATCAGCGAAGGCGACGACGCGGGAAGCTACCTCGTCTCGTCTGCAGACTACGATTCCGTCAAGGACGACTTCGTCCTGGACGCCAGGGCAACCGATGCCGCCCCCGCCGCGAAGTCCATCGACGGCGACATCAAGGTCTACGTGCCAAAGGCCTTCGACCCCTACGTCGTGGACGCCGAGGGCAACGAGGTCGGCATGAGGGACTACGAGAACCGGCTCAACACGAACGGCAACTGGGACCGCTTCGCCCTCGAGGACCAGCTTGGCTTCACGGTGACCGACGACCTGGGCGAGGCCGACGTCATCGTCGGCAGCCAGAGCCCCATCAACGCCGACGCGGTGGCCGCGAAGGTCGAGTCCGGCACGCCCTACGTGGCCTACACCGCCGATGCCCTCCAGTTCGTCCAGGACTATGGCCTGGCGGACGGCCTGGACTTCGTGCCCGGCGACGGCGACTGGTGGGGCTTCGACGCACTTGACAGCGTGGAGTTCCCCGAGGACGACCTCGTCACGGCAACGTACAAGAACAGTGGCGACACGCTGATGTACGGCTTTGGCGGCGGCTACATCACCGACGTCCCCGACGGCGCCAAGGTCCTGGTCAAGACCACCGATGCCGAGCCGGTCGAGGGCTTCATGACCCGAGAGTACCTCGAGCGGTACAAGAACCAAGTCCAGGCCATCGACTACGAGAAGGACGGCAAGAGCATCGCACTGTTTGCCAACACGCTCACGAACAAGGCCCATCAGCAGGACGACTACCGCTACCTCAGCGCCGCGATATACTCCAAGCGCCTGGGCGGCGACTTCGTCGCATCCCCATCGCCCCTCTCGAACCCCGCGCTCGTCGTGGTGGCGGTCCTCGTCGTCGCGGGTGCGGCGTACTTCGTCTACCGCAGGTGTGGGGGCGCCGTCAACGACGAGCGCTGATCTCGACCGTTCGGCGAATAGTTCGCACGTCCCGTTGGCGTTGGCATAGCTTTGGTGCTTATGTACACCCTGCGGTAACCTTTCAATGCGGCATGGGCCGCACAAAGATGGAGGAGAGAGACATGAACAGCAATCTCACGCGTCGCAACTTCCTGGGAGCGTCCGCCGTCGCAGCCGCAGGGCTGGGCCTGGTCGCCTGCGGTGGCTCCGGCTCTGACGCCGGCTCCGCGACAACGTCGGACGCCACCTCGTCCATTGCCTCCGAGGACCTGGTGAAGGCTGCGAAGGAGGACGGCGCGCTCGTGGTCTACGGCTCCTGCGAGGAGGCCCACGTGGCCGCCTGTTGCGAGAACTTCCAGAAGCTCTTTGGCATCGAGACCCAGTACCAGCGTCTCTCCACCGGTGAGGTCGAGTCCAAGATCGAGGAGGAGAACGGCAACCCCTCCGGCGACGTCTGGTTCGGTGGCACGACCGACCCCTACAACGTCGCCGTCACCAAGGGACTCCTCGAGCCCTATGCGGCCAACAACGCCTCCCACCTCATCAGTGACGCCTACAAGGACGCCGACGGCAACTGGTACGGCATCTACAAGGGCATCCTGGGCTTCTTCTACAACAAGGACGAGCTCGAGCGCAAGGGCCTGGACGCGCCGAAGGACTGGCCCGACCTCCTGGACGAGAAGTACAAGGGCCTCATCTGGATGTCCAACTACAACACCGCAGGTACGGCGAAGCTGGTGCTGAACACCGTCATCCAGAAGTATGGCCACGACGACGGCATCAAGTATCTCGTCGACCTGGACAAGAACATCCAGGTCTACACCAAGTCCGGTTCGGGCCCGTCCAAGAACGTGGGCACCGGCGAGTGCACGATCGGCATCGGCTTCCTGCACGACGCCATCTACCAGATAGTGGACAACGGCTACGGCAACATCGGCATGGTCGTCCCGTCCTCCGGGGCCTCCTTCGAGGTCGGCGCAACGGCCATCTTCAAGGGGGCCAAGCACGAGAACGCGGCCAAGCTCTGGGTCGAGTACGCCCTCTCGCCCGAGTGCGTCGAGCGCGCCCAGGAGGTCGGCGCCTACCAGTTCCTGGTCATCGACAACGCCAAGCAGCCCGAGGTTGCCACCGAGTACGGTCTCGACCCCGACAACGTCATGAAGTACGACTTCGCCGACGCGAAGGAGAACACCGAGGCCTACGTGAGCGACATCATGAGCGCGCTCTCCAGCGCGGGCGCCAACACCGGTGACGCCAGCCGCTTCCAGACCGAGTAGCGCCCAGCTCCCAGACCGCGTCGTCCCGTATGGCATCAGCGCCGGGTGGATGGGTCTCGCCATCCACCCGGCTTGCCGTGAGGGACGCACCGTTGGCAGACGACTCAAGGAGGGGAGCAATGGCGAAGAACCAGAGCGTGCGGCTCGACCGCAAGAAGCTCATGGCAGACCCCATCATGGTCACCACGATAGCCGTGCTCGTCGCGTTTCTGACGCTGTTCATCCTGTACCCGCTGGCCATCCTCATGGTGGACAGCGTCGTGGGGGAGAGTGGCCTCACGCTCGACGTGTTCAAGCGTGTGCTGGCCATGCCGGCCTTCGACACGGCAATCACCAACACGCTCAAGGTGGGCTTCCTCGTGGGCATCCTCGCGGCCCTCATCGGCCTCCTCTTTGCCTATGTCGAGGAGTACGTGCAGCTCAAGACCAGGCTGCTCGGCGGCCTCTTCAAGGTCGTGTCCGTGCTGCCCGTGGTCTCGCCGCCCTTCGTGCTGTCCCTCTCGGTCATCATGCTCTTTGGCAAGGCGGGCATCATCACCCGCTACCTCCTGGGCATCTATGACAACAACGTCTACGGCTTCTGGGGCATCGCCTTGGTCCAGACGCTCACGTTCTTCCCCGTGTGCTACATGATGTTCAAGGGCCTCCTCAAGAACATCGACCCCTCGCTCGAGGAGGCCGCTCGCGACATGGGCGCCTCCCGTTGGAAGGTCTTCACCTCGGTCACCCTGCCACTGATCCTTCCCGGCCTGGGAAACGCCTTCCTGGTCACCTTCATCGAGTCCATCGCCGACTTCGCCAACCCCATGCTCATAGGAGGTTCGTATGACACCCTCGCGACCTCCATCTACCTGCAGATAACCGGCGCCTACGACAAGCAGGGTGCCGCTGCCATGGCCGTCGTGCTTCTCTTCATCACGCTGGCCATGTTCGTCGTGCAGAAGTACGTGCTCGAGGCCCGCTCCACTGCGACGCTCACGGGCAAGGCAAGTCGCGCCCGCATGCTCGTGACGGATGCCTCCGTGCGCGTGCCGCTCTCCGTGCTCTGTGCCGCCATCGCCCTGTTCGTCGTGATGATGTACGTCTGCGTGCCCTTCGGCGCCCTGTTCAAGACCTGGGGCTATGACTTCAGCCTCACCACGAAGTGGTTCCAGCAGATGTTCACCATGCACCACGGCTTCCAGGCCTTCCGCGACTCCTTCGTCCTGTCGTTCGTCTCGGCCCCCATCACCGCGCTGCTCTCCATGATCATCTCCTACCTGGTGGTCAAGCGGGACTTCCGCTCCAAGGGCTTCATCGAGGCCGTCTCCATGCTGGCCATGGCGGTGCCGGGGACCGTCTTGGGCGTGGGCTACATCCGCGGCTTCTCGGGTGGAATCTTCCACACCGGGCTTCTGCAGGGACTCTACGGAACGGGCGCCATCCTCGTCATCGTCTTCATCGTGCGCTCGCTGCCCACGGGTACCCGATCGGGCATCTCGGCCCTGCGCCAGATCGACAAGTCCATCGAGGAGTCAGCCTATGACATGGGCGCCAACTCGCTGCAGGTGTTCATGACCGTGACCCTGCCGCTCATCAAGGACTCGTTCCTCTCGGGCCTCGTGACCGCCTTCGTGCGCTCCATCACGGCCATCTCGGCAATCATCCTGCTCGTCACACCGCAGTTCCTGCTCATCACGGTGCAGATCAACGAGTTCGCCGAGAAGGGGGCCTATGGTGTCGCCTGCGCGTTCGCCACGGTCCTCATCGTCATCACCTACGGTGCGGTGCTTCTGATGAACCTCGCCATCAAGCACTTCGGCACCAGCGCCAAGATCAAAACGGAAGAGGAGGGCTAAGCGATGGCCAAGGAGAAGAAGGGCGTGCTCCTCGAGCATGTGTCCAAGATCTACCAGGACCCCAAGACCGGCAGGGACTTCTATGCCGTCCATGACGCCAACATCGGCATCGAACCGGGGGAGTTCGTGACCCTGCTGGGCCCCTCCGGCTGCGGCAAGACCACCATCCTGCGCATGATCGCGGGCTTCGAGAGCCCCGACGAGGGCGAGATCTACCTGGCGAACGAGCCCATCAACGAGCTCACGCCCAACAAGCGCGACACCGCCATGGTCTTCCAGTCCTATGCCCTGCTGCCGCACTACAACATCTTCGACAACGTGGCCTACGGACTGAAGCTCCGCAAGATGGATGCCGCCACGATCAGGGAGAAGGTCACCAACATCCTCGGCCTCGTCGGTCTCGAGGGCATGGAGGATCGCATGACCAACCAGCTCTCGGGTGGCCAGCAGCAGCGCGTCGCCCTGGCGCGCGCCCTGGTCATCGAGCCAGGCGTCCTGCTCTTCGACGAGCCGCTCTCCAACTTGGATGCCAAGCTGCGTGTGGACATGCGCAGCGAGATCCGCCGCATCCAGCAGGAGGCGGGCATCACGGCCATCTACGTCACGCACGACCAGTCCGAGGCCATGGCACTTTCCGACAGCATCATCGTCATGAAGAAGGGCCTCGTTGACCAGATCGGCGACCCACAGACCGTCTACTATCACCCGGTCGACGAGTTCGTGGCGGACTTCATCGGCGAGTCCAACTTCCTGCGCGGCACAGTTGCGAGCGTCGATGGCAAAGGCGGCGTGGCGACGATCGAGGGCAGCCCGGTCGAGGTCGCCGACCTCAACGGCAAGGCCGCAGGCGATGACATCACGCTGGTGCTGCGTCCCGAGTCCGTCCACGTGGCGGACGAGGGCGTGCTCCCGTGCACGGTCACGCTGTCGCGCTTCATGGGTCACTACCAGAACTACCAGGTGCGTTGCGGTAGGCACCTGATCAAGATCACCGAGTTCAACCCCAAGAACAAGAAGGCCTACGAGGTGGGAGACAAGGCGTCCATTCGTTTCTCCGCAGATGACGTCCACGCGCTGTAGGGTTGGGTGACGTGCGGCTGGCGGACCCCGCGTGCCTCGTGGGCCCGCAAGTCCGTCGGGCCCACGAGGCCGTCTAGGCCCGCAAGTCCGTCATCGGACCCGCGCGGGGTGCGTTTGCCTATCAGCTTTTGTCGCGCGCGTGCACACGATTTCAAAACAGGTGCACGCGCCTGATCGTGAGCTGGGCTTTTGTCGCTCGCGTGCACACGATTTCAAGACAGGTGCACGCGCCATCGCACCATGGTGCGCACACGTGACAATGTGAGCCCGTCACGGAGTGAATTCGTCACAGTGCGAATTCGCGTATCGCTAGCTTGGGGTCCACGAATCCTGAGATCCATCAGCCGACCCTAGGTGTGGTTGTCCAACAGGTGCGCGAGCACCTCTTGTCTTCGTGTCGTGCACCTGGGGTCGTCGATGCAGGTTCGCTGCTCCCAGAGATGGATGCCAACATGGTGTTCGATGCGAGCGATGACTTGTAGCATGAGCAGGTCGAGGGAGCGTATATCGTCCATGTCCTCGCTCGTCACGACCATCGTCTCCAGTCCCATCGTGGCGAGGTCCCGATCGCGCCGCCGGTCGTCGACGTACTTCCTTCGGATAGCGCCACGCACCGATCGCAGCTCTTGAAAGGCGCTTCCGTCGCCAGGATGCAGCCCGACCTCCATGGCCGTCCGCTCCAGGAGTGACAGCGCAAGATGCTCTCTTCCGTCATAGTTCAGTCCAATGGGTGCCTGGTGGAAGGAGATATCTGGGACGCGCGAACGCAATGAGGTGATTGCGGGACTGTCGGCTGTCAGTCTTTGGTTGAGGGTGATCGGACCCAGGTCGTACCCACCTTCATGGCAAGGTAGGACGAGCATTGTCGCCAGGATGCCCTCGCGCGGCGACCATGCGTTCGGACACGATAGGGCCACCGCTGTCCTCGCCCTTTCGGTCGTGCGTCCCCGCGGAAGTCGGAATAGTTCCCATAGCACCTCATCCTTCGAGATAAAAGGGCTGATGTCAAACCTTGCGGCACCCAAGACGGGACGTACGGGGTCTCGCGAGTAGCCGCCTTCCAGCTCGTTTGCAACGTCAAGCAACTCGCAGAGAGGAAGTGACGTGGCGAGCTGTGAGAGCGTGAGGCCGACGCTCGACATGCGGGAGCCGCCCTTCATCCACAGCTGTCGATAGCCTTTCAGGTCGTGTGGAGCGACATGCCCACAGACATACCTGCCGTGAGGCCGCGTCCCTTCCCTTGAGCAAAGGACGTCGAGTCTGTGTTCGCCGCGTATGAGTGCCTCGGGCCTTACGGATGCGGCTGCGAGCAGTTCGGAGAGGGCATCGACCGTCACTTTCTCGGTAAGGGACGGAACGGACGGGAGGGGATGGGTCTGCGGGCAGGTGGGCACCTCACCGCTCGAGCGCCAAGATCGTATGATGGCGAGAGCTGTGGCATGAGAGAAGATGATGTCCATGGCCCGGATCATAGGGCCGAGAACGATGTGGCGCCTGGCAAGTTAGATGCCAGTATCCTGTAACGTTGCACTGACGGCCTACATCCTATGCGGCCGCGGGGCGTTGGGTGACGCTCTGCGGGTACGTACTGCAGGTGCCGGCGAGCGCATCTCACTTGTCTCGCTGCAGGTAGCGCATGCCATGCGCTCTAAAGTGACGGACAGTGACGAAAAGGACGGATATGCACACACCATTTTTGATGCGAATTCCGTGAGCGCGTGGTTTTGGCGTGCGAACGTAGGCCATGTGGCCTCGTATGCTTATCGAGTCCGCATGCCGGTTGGACTCGCGCGCTCGCCGGGCCTGTGCAGGTTGGGCCTGTGCAGGTTGGGCCTGTGCGGGTTGGGCATGTGCGGGCCGGGTCCATGCACACGATTTCAAAACAGGTGCACGCGCCTGATCGTGAGCTGGGCTTTTGTTGCGCGCGTGCACACGATTTCAAGACAGGTGCACGCGCCACAATGTGAGAACCCCGCCGCGCCGCCGCATGGCTGTCCCGTCGCGCCGCCGCTCCCCGTTGCCCCCCACCCGCCGCATGGGTGCTTGGCCGTGCAGGTGCGCGCCTCAGTCGTGCTCGTCGTGCTACCTGTGGTAGAAGGTCCTGCGCTCGAACTTGGGCTCGCAGCAGACGTTGATACCCAGCTTCCGGTAGATGGCCTCGTCGGTAGGCGAGATGATGACCGAGAAGTACGCGTCGCAGCCCTTGAGCTCGCTCGTCGCCGAGATGACGCGTTCGGCCTCGAGATTGGTGGCCGAGCTGATCGAGAGGGCGATGAGCGTCTCGTCCGTGTGGAGGCGGGGGTTGCGGCTGTGCAGGTGCGCGGTCTTGAGGTGGCTGATGGGGGCAAGCGCCTCGTCGGAGACGACATAGGTCCTCTTCGCGACCCCCGCGACACGCTTGAGGGCGTTGAGCAGGAGCGACGAGGCGGCACCCAGCAGCTCGCTGGTCTTGCCGGTGACGAGGGACCCGTCGGGCAGGACCATGGCCGCGGCAGGCAGGCCCGTGACCTCCTCCTTGAGAAGCGCCGCGACGTGCGCGGGGTCGTGGTTCTCGTCCACGCCGACCTCTCGCATGAGGAGGCGGAGCTTGTCGAGCTCGTCCTCGCCCTGCCCCGTGCGCGCTATCCTCTCGGACATGGTGTAGAAGCGTCGGACGACCTCGCTCTTGCCCGCCTCCTGGCAGACGGCGTCGTCGCTGATGCAGTTGCCCACCATGTTGACGCCCATATCGGTGGGGGACTGGTAGGCGCTCCGACCAAAGATCTTCTCCATCATGGCCCTGAGCACGGGGAAGGTGTCGACGTCGCGATTGTAGTTGACCGTCACCTCGCCGTAGGCCTCGAGGTGGAAGGGGTCGATCACGTTGTCGTCGTCGAGGTCGGTCGTGGCGGCCTCGTAGGCCACGTTCACGGGGTGCTTGAGGGGTAGGTTCCAGACGGGGAAGGTCTCGAACTTGGCATAGCCTGCCTCGGTGCCGCGGAGATGCTCGTTGTAGAGCTGTGACAGGCACACGGCGAGCTTGCCCGAGCCTGGGCCGGGTGCCGTCACCACGACGAGGGGGTGCTCGGTCTTGACGTACTCGTTCTTGCCGAAGCCCTCGTCCGAGACGATGAGGTCGACGCTGGTGGGATAGCCCTCGATGGGGTAGTGGCGATAGACCGGGATCCCCAGCTGCTCGAGGTGCGCCTGGTAGGCCTCGGCCTTGGGCTGGCCGCTGAAGCGCGTGATGACCACGCCTCCGATGGCGAGGCCCATGCTGCGAAAGACATCCATCAGCCGCAGGACGTCCTCGTCGTAGGTGACGCCGATGTCCGAGCGGCGGCGGTTCCGCTCGATGTCGTTGGCGCAGATCGCGAAGACGACCTCGGCCTGGTCGGCGAGCTGGGCGAGCATGCGCGCCTTCGAGTCCGGCTCGAATCCGGGCAGGACGCGACTGGCATGGTAGTCATCGAAGAGCTTGCCGCCAAACTCCAGGTAGAGCTTGCCACCAAACTGAGCGATGCGCTCGCGGATGTGGCTTGCCTGCATCTCGATGTAGCGGTCGTTGTCAAAGCCGGTCTGCACCGTAATCTCCCTCGTCCTTGCGGATGGCCTGTCTCTGGCCGTCCCCGGCCAGGTGCGTCAGGCAATGATGATACGTCACCAGCGAGAGGTCTGCGGCGGCGTGCGTCTTTGGCCAAACGGGCAGCTTCGCGCTAGACTGGATGGCGTTGGCTCGGGGAAGGCACATGTGGGGAGACCAGCATGCCGCAGGCTACGTCGGGCGTCATCCACCGCCCATTTGAGGACGCGGACTTCGATGCCGTCGTCGACATCTGTGTCCGCATCTGGTGCACGGGCGTCGAGGGTGTCTACGATCGCATGATCTTTGGTCGCGTCATGACGGCCGGGGCCCTCAGACGCTCCCAGATCGCCACCGTCGCGACCAAGGACGGCGTGGTCGTGGGGGCATGCTTCGGCGGGCTCTCCCAAGGTGGATCCAGCACGACGAACGAGGTGTGGAGCGTACGCTTCGACGAGCTCATGACCATCGCCCGCAAGCGCGCCAAGATCGGCGGTATCGAGGTAGAGGAGACCCTCTTCAGCAGGCTTCGGATGTATACCACGGCCGACGTCTTCATCTCGTTTGGCTACACCAACGCGGAGTCCGAGGTCAACCTCCTGGTGGTCGACCCACGCCACATGCACGAGGGCATAGGGACGCGGCTCTTCGAGGACATGGTCCTGGCCCTGTGCTCCGAGGACGCCCATGGTTGCTTTGTGGTGCTGCGGGAGGACTATGACCTGGAGTTCTTCGAGCATCGGGGGCTTAGCTGCATCCAGAGGAAGGGCGGTGCCTCCGGTGACACGGGCGATCGCGTCATCTACCTCTACGGACGTCGCCTCTAGGGGGCTGACCCGCAGGGCCGGGACGCGCGATACCTGAGACCCGCAAGGCCGGGACGGGCGGGTTCCGAGACGCGTGGACCCAGGATGCATGAGGTCTAAGACGTCTTGTCGCTCACCGATGGTTTTGCGCTGATGCTGGCTGTAAAATTGCTATTACGTCATCTGCTGGCTAAGATTGTGTGGATGCGGTGGCCAGAGCGACCGCCAACATCGAAGGGATAAGACATGGGACTCCTCGACAGGATCAAGGACACGTTCTTCTCGGCTGACGGAGAGCTTGCCAGGCCTAGGCCTGCGACCTTCGATGTCCTCCCCAACACCGTGCATGCGCCCGTCACAGGCATGGTCGTGAGCCTGGAGGAGGTCAACGACGAGGTCATCTCGGGCGGGCTGTTTGGTCGGGGCTGTGGCATCATGCCCGTCGATGGCGTCGTCTATGCGCCGGTCTCTGGCTGCGTGAGCGTCACGGCCGTAACCAACCACATGATCGGCATGACCATGGACGTCGGCGTCGAGCTTCTCATCCACGTGGGCCTGGGCACGGTCGACATGGACGGCAGGGGGTTCGAGCGACTGGTCGAGGAGGGGCAGGAGGTTGTCGCGGGCACGCCGCTTCTGGTCTTCGACCGCGAGGAGATCGCCGAGTCGGGCTATGATGACGTCGTGACCTGCGTGGTCACCAACTACTCCGACTTCGACGGGGTCGAGGGCGTCTACGAGAGCGGTACCCTCATTGGAGGTCGTCCGCTGGTCAAGGTCGGGGACCCTCTGCTTGTCGTCCGCCACGCCGCAAGGTAGCGTTGCGCCCCGGCCCGTGCGGCGCGATGCCGGAGAAGGCCGGGGATGCGGAGAGGGCGTTCGGCAGGTTTTGGGGCACGTCCCGTCGTTGCAGGTCCTTGATGGCATGAGGCCCGGTCGTCCTCAGATCCCTGCGACGCTACCTCGAACGTTCTCCCGCAGCTGGAGGGCGAGGCGCTCCGTCGCGGGGGCGTTGTCTATCGTGATGGACGTCCCAGTCATGGGGAACGTCCGCGGCACGCATAGGTGTACGGTCGTGCTGCGGCTCGTGGTGACTCGAGCCATGCTGCGGTGCCCGACCTCGACGAGCCTGACAGAGAGGAGCTCCCCCAGGGGGATGGTCCCTTGCTCCCAGAGGATGCGGGCGCTCTCGCCAAAGCCCTCGAACGAGCCCTCCACAAGCGCTGCACTGGCGGGGGCGCTTTCCCCGACGCAAAAGAGAATGCGCATATCCTATCCAAACTTCGTTCCATTTTATTAGACATATGAAAGGTAGCACCATCAGACCAGATAGAGAGTTCATATACTCGTTATAGGCTGACAACGTGCTTTGAGCGGATGGGATGTTCGGTAAGCGGTAACGGCACAAACAGCATGCTAATAGCATTAATTCAAACATATGATGCATAATATATAATGACAAGGGTGCCTATGGCGTATGAATCGACGTATGTTCCCACATGCGTTCCATCCGGTGCCCACGGACCTCGACGGAGGCGGGGCAGACGGTGCTCGGGGAAACTGGTGCCAGCGCCCGCTCGTCCGTGCGCTATCCTGTTCGGGCCAAGGGCACCCTGCCGGCGCCGGAGCCACTATTCCCAGACGGTGATTGTCCATGATGCGAGTGAGCCACGCCATACTGCATGCCTTCGACTTCGAGAGCGGGACGTCGTATCCCAGCGATCGGGAGCTCGACCTGGGCAGTCGTCCCGTGAAGTCCTACGTGCAGCGTCATATGCGCAAAATCGCCTCGAGCGCCGAGAGCCGGCATGGGACGTTTGCCGAGGACAGCTCGTTTGGCGCCGGCCTGGCCGAGTACTTTGCCGGGCGCGTGGGCTTCGTGGAGCTCTCGCAGCAGCTGGCCCAGTTCATGTGGGAGCAGCTGCGGATGTGCGATGACCTCGTGGAATGCGACCTACTGGTCTGCGACTTCACGGACACCAAGGACATGAGGGCTCGGACGGCGGTCCTGGCCGATGGTGTGGTGGCGGCAGCTGTGTCGGACGATCCGGCAGCGGTTGGTTCCGAGGACCTCTCCCAGCGCCTCTTTGGGATGGCAGTCCTGCCGCGCAGGCAGGCCTTCGTGCACGACCTGGGCAACGATGCGACGGGCGCTGCTGCCAACGACATCCTGAGCCAGGACGCCACGCTTCCCAACCCGTCACAGAAGGTCGATTCCTACCTGCTGGTCGACTTGGCCACAGCTGCCATCGACTTTCGCGACAAACCACGCGCGATTGGCGGTCGGGAGGTCGAGATCATCCCGGAGCGCCTGCTGCAATGCAGCTCACAGGCATCCAGCAGGGAGCTCGTCGAAGCGGTCGAGGACATCGTGGAGGGCGTCGCCGAGGAGCATGGCCTGAACGCCGCCTGCGCCGTGGCCCACGCCAAGGCCTGCGTCGCGGCCACCGCCGAGCGCGACGAGTCCTTCTCTCCCGAGGAGGTCGGTCGCCAGGTGTTCGAGGGCCAGCCCGAGGTGCAGGAACACTACGAGCGCGTCGCGCATGAGAGGAAGCTGCCCGAGGAGGTGCCCGTACGGCGCGGCGTCGCCAACCGACTGGCGAAGAGCCACAAGATCAAGACGGACACGGGCATAGAGATCACGTTTCCCTCGGAGTATGCGGCCGACTCAAACTACATCGAGTTCACGGCCGACGCCGACGGCAACGTCTCGATCCTGATCAAGAACGTCGGGCGCATAGAGAACCGCTGAGGGCGTGGATGCTGTGGGCTCGGGTGAACGCGAGCGTCGTGTCGTCCGAGCGCCTCTCGTCCAGCGCGTAGCCGCGCTCGTCGAAGTCGCGCATCTCGACGACGGAGTCCACGCCCCTCTCCGCGCACCAGCGCACGAACGTGCCCCGGGTGGCCTTGGCTTCGGTCGCGCGTTGCACCAACCTGTCGTCGCTCGTCCTGATGTCCCCAAACAGGCAGGTCACCACCTGTGGCCCCGTACCCAGGGCGTGAGGTGGCGCGTCCCTGGCATGTTGGGGCAACATGGCCCTTGCGTACTCGACCGATGCCAGGTTCACGATGGTGTCCACGTCGCGCCCGGAGCACAGGGCGTCGTAGGGGCGACCGCCCCAGTACTGGTACAGGTTCCGAGCACCGTCGACGGCGAGCCCGGCCTGCATCTCCAGGCGATAGGGGACCACGCCATCGAACGGTCGCAGCAGACCGTAGAGCCCGCTGGCGATCCGCAGGTGCTCGCCCAACCACGACAGCTGACGCTCGTCCATCACGGATGCACGTAGGTGCTGGTATTGGATGCCATCGTAGGCCATGACCGCAGCCGTGAGGGCGCCTGTGTCCGCAGCCATGTCCTCAGCGAGCGTTCGCACCCGACGGGCATTCTCCGCGGCCAGCCGTTCGCTGCACCCCCACAGCTCCCTAAGCTCCACGTAGCTCAGGGAGCGCAGCTGACGCGCCAGAGATACCGCATCCGAGAGGAACTGCGGCTCCGTTTGCGCGAACGGCGGCCCTTCGACGGGACGCATCCTCTTGGCGGGCGAGATGATCAGCCTGAGGGACATCTAGGGCTCCGTCCTCAGCCGCTCTACGATGAACTGCGAGAAGCGTCGGGCGGCTATCGGAAGCGTCTCGCTGCGCTTGCAGGCTATGGATATCGTCCTTTCGGGCCGCTCCGCTATGGGGCGCACCACGACGCCCTGGCCAAAGCCACTCAGCATGAGCTCGTACAGGATCGAGACGCCCAGCCCGTGCCTGACCATCGCCAGGATGGAGTAGTCGTCCGTCACCTCGTAGCTCACCTGTGGATGCAGCCCTGCATGGGAGAAGGCGTCCATGGCCACGGACTGCTCGCCTTCGTCCAGCTGGATAAGCGTCTGGTCCGCCAGCTGTGCCAGCGTCACCGCATCCGCTGTGCCCGCTGCCGCCCGCACCGTCCCCGCCATCCCCGACGCGCCCGTCGTTCTTGCCTTCGCGCTTGCGATGACGGGAACGTCTGCGACGGGAGCCCTCGCATCCCCCTCGGCGAGGGGATGACTCTCGGGAAGCACGGCCATCATCTGGTCTCGAAAGAGCGGCACAACCTCGAGCCCTGCGGCAGAGGCGCTCGTCTGGTTCGTGAAGCCCAGGTCACATGCTCCGGAGTGCAGCCAGTCTGCGATGGAGGTGTATTCGCCCTGGCGAAGGACGAAACGAACGTCTGGGTATCGCGTGCGAAACTCCTGCATCAGCGGAGGCAGCAGGTTGCGGCTGACGCTCGTGAAGGTACCGATCGTGACGGTTGCGTTCTCAAGGCCCTCCATCTCGCGCTGACGTGCGAGGAGCGCCTCCTCGTCCAGCGCAATTGCGCGCAGGTAGGGGAGGTATTGGCGTCCGTCCTTCGTGAGCGCCGCCTCGCCCTTCCGGCGTTCGAGCAAAGTGCAGCCCAACTCGCCCTCGAGCGCCTTGACGGCTTGGCTCACCGCGCTTTGGCTATAGCCCATCTGCTGTGCCGCCCGCGTGAAGCTCTCGGACTCGACCACACGGAGGAATATTGCATATCTGGAGATTCTCGTCCGCATCGCACCAGTGCCATCCTTCCGCAGGGCATCTAGCTCTTCTTTAGTTTATTGAGAAGAATCGCTTATGTGTTGATAAGAAACATGAGTTTTACTAATGGTACTCCAGCATGGTATCAAGGGCTGGCGGGAGTCGAAGGCAGACGAGGGGGGACGGCGACCGATGGGAGACCTCAGGGGCTTCTCTGCCCGGCATGGGCAGGCACTGCGCGATGGTGTGCGTGACGGCATACCCATCGGCTTGGGGTATCTGGCCGTCTCGTTCTCGCTTGGCATCGCAGCGCGCAACGTAGGGCTGGATCCGCTGCAGGGGCTCCTCGCAAGCCTGCTCAACAACGCCTCGGCAGGCGAGTATGCCGCCTTCACCCTCATGGCAGCCGGCGGGACCCTGCTTGAGATGGCGGTCGTCACGCTCGTCGCCAACGCCCGCTACCTGCTCATGAGCTGCGCGCTGTCACAGCGCTTCGCCCCCGGCACGCCTGCCATCCACCGCATCCTGGTGGGCTTCGACCTGACGGACGAGATCTTTGGCATCGCGGTCGCCCGCGACGGCTTCGTCGATCCCTACTACAGCTACGGGGCGATGATTCCCGCGCTGCCCTGTTGGGCGGGCGGCACGGCACTGGGGATCGTCGTGGGCAACATCATGCCCCCGCGCGTCGTCAGTGCCCTTTCCGTGGCGCTGTTCGGCATGTTCCTTGCCATCATCGTGCCGCCTGCGCGCAGGAACCGTGCAGTCGGCGCGTTCGTCCTCCTCAGCTTCCTTGCCAGCTGGGCCTTCACCTGGGCGCCCTTGGTCTCCGCCTGGTCGGGTGGCACGCGCATCATCGTGCTGACGGTCGCCCTGTCGTCGCTCGCGGCGCTGCTCTTCCCGGTTGCCGAAGGCGATGATGCCACAGTCTCCGAAGGCGCCGCTGGAGCCGAGGGAGGCGCCGAGGCCGCGGCAGACGTCACCCCCCAGACCACGGGCCCCGTCCTCGATGCCCAGGGGGCTGTCGATGCCGCCTAGCCCGTACCTCTACATCGCGGTCATGGCGGCTGTCACGCTGCTCATCCGCGTGCTTCCCCTCACCCTCATCAGGGGGCAGATCACCAATCGCTTCGTGCGGTCGTTCCTCTTCTACGTGCCCTACGTCACCCTTGCGGTGATGACCTTCCCGGCCATCGTCGAGTCCACCAACTCGCCTGTCGCGGGAGCGGTCGCGCTCGTTGCGGGCATTGCGGCTGCGTGGTCTGGTGCGTCCCTCTTTCAGGTGGCCGTTGGCTGCTGCGCCATCGTGTTCGTGCTGGAGCTGCTTCTCGTCTAGCGCTAGGGTGTCGGGTCACGCATGGCCTTCCTGCCGAATGATGTTGGGTCACGCTCTGGCAGATGGCTTTGCGCGGGGCTTGCCGCAAGATTGGTGCAGAGAAACCCCTCCCATTCGGCCAACGGCCACGCCTTCGCGCCTCGTGTCCGCATACAATCCTGTGGCTTGCTGGGCCGTTGCGCCGAAGGCTGGCGCACCTGCGTGCGGAGGTAGGGACACATGTCGCTTCCCGTCTATGCGGCCGTGGCCGCCCTTATGCTGCTCAAGGCCGTTCTTCTCGACCGTTGTGCACGGCGTCTGGCAGGACGTGAGCTGGGAGGGCGAGCATGTGGATGCGGCACGGCGCCGGGACCGGACGACCGCCCACCAGGCGTGCGGCATCCGGTGGCCTGCCTAACGTACGTCGTTGCGTCCATGACCATCGTGGCACGCTATGGCGTCACCCCTGAGGCAGCAGGGTCGCTTGGCCTCGCGGACGTCCTGCTGGTGACTTCGCTCACGGACCTCGACCTGCGCATCATCCCCAATGGTTGCGTCGCGGCCCTGGTCGTGCTGCATGTCGTTCGCGTCCTCGTCGCCGAGCATATGGGCCTTATGCCATCAGGCCAGACGGCTTGGGACGTCCTTGTGCCTGCGCTGGCCTGCTCCCTGGCCGTCTTGGGGACCCTCGTCGCCCTCGCCGTCGGCATGGACGCCCTCCTCGGCCACGAGAGCGTCGGCGGGGGTGACGTGAAGCTGCTTTCGGCCGTCGCCTTCTGCCTCGGATGGCGGCAGTTCCTGCTGGCCTTGGTCATGGCATGCCTCCTGGGCATTGCGGGATACCTGGCGGAAGTGCTTGGGAGGGGCGCTTTGGGCTGGCTGCGCGGAGGACATGCTGCGGCGGGCGGCCCCGCAGGAACCTTTCCCTGGGGGCCCTCGATAGCGCTTGCCTGCTGGCTTACGCAGCTTTTTGGTCAGCAGGTGGTCAGTCGGTGCCTGAGCCTTTCCCTCGGAGGGCCATAACCGCGAGCCGATGCCAAGCAACTCCCTGAAGAAGCTGACGATGCCATCCCACCACGAGTCGCCCCGAGCGGGATCCGAGTAGCCGCTGGGGTCATTGCCCTCCGCCTGCAGGAGGTTTGCCGCGTCAGAGTCGAAATCGAGCGTGGTGTTGGACAGGACCATGCCAGCCGAGGTCATTCAGGCGCGTGTGGAAGTTGAGGAATGCTAGTGCTAGGCTGAGGGGGGCGGGTAGTATATCGGGAACTGCCCACTTCAAAACCTGCTCACCAGCGTTCGAATGTCATCATTCGTAGCCAATATCGAACAAGGGGACAGAACTTGACTCACAGGAACCTCACGCGTCGTGACGCGCTCCGGCTCTTCATCGCGGCGGGTGCTGCGGCCGCCATGAGCCCCGCAAAGCATGCCCTCGCGGATACCGAGAGCGACCTTGCCGCGGCGCAGTCGCAGCTCGACAAGGTCCAGGCCCAGCTCGACCAGATCGCCGCAGACTACGAGGCCCTCTCGGAGGAGAACAGCAGGACCAAGGACGAGATCGAGGGCGTCCAGGACCAGATCGACAACACCCAGGGCGACATCGACAAGAAGCAGGACGAGCTGGACGAGAAGAAGGAGCAGCTCTCCAAGCGCGTCTCGTCCGCGTACAAGTCTGGTGCCGACGGATTCCTGAGCGTGCTCTTCTCGTCCACGTCGTTCGAGGAGCTCTCCTCCAACATCTACTACCTCGACAAGATCTCCGAGAACGACAAGCAGATGATCGAGGACGTCAAGTCCATCAAGGCCGAGCTGGAGACCAAGAAGGAGGAGCTCGAGTCCCAGAAGGGCGATCTCGAGGCCCTGAATGCGACCCAGGTGCAGCAGCTCAGCGACATGCAGGCCAAGCAGGACGAGGCCACGCGTACGCTCAACGGCCTCTCTCAGCAGGTCAAGGACCTTATGGCCCAGCGTGACGCCGAGCTCGAGGCCATGGCCAAGGAACGCGCCGCCCAGGAAGCCGCCGCAGCCGCAGCGGCGGCCAGCTCAAGCTCGCGCTCGAATCCCAACACCAACTCAAACCCGGGCGGCGGCTCGCCCAACGTCACGGGCGACCTCCCCAGTGGCGGCTCCACCACGGGTTCCCAGCAGCGGGTCATCAACGCCTGCTACTCGACGCCCTCGCCAGGCGCGGGCCTGTGCGCCATGTGGGTCTCGCGGGTCTTCTCCAATGCGGGGTACGGCTATGCGTCGGGCAATGCCAATGACATGTACAACGCCTGGTGCTACAGCTCGGATCGCTCGGCGCTGCAGCCGGGCATGATCGTCGCCGTCTCCACGCACAGCCACACCTCCGCCGGCCGCATCTATGGTCACATAGGCATATACATCGGCGGCGGCATGATCATGGAGAACATAGGCTCCATCAACACCCAGAGCGTCAACAGCTGGATCAGCTACTACGGCACCACGGTCACCCCACGCTGGGGCTGGCTCATGGGAATCCAGCTGGCGTAGGCACGGGTTTCGGGTCTCCCGGCCAGCATGGGTCCCTCATCCGCTCGCCCTTGTCAGACGACGAAGATGAGGGCGGACAGCGTTATGCAGGTTGCTCCGGCCAGGACGAAGAGGTGCCATACGAAATGCAGGTAGGGGACCTTCTTGGTCACGTAGAAGCCGCAGCCCACGGTGTAGCAGATGCCCCCCGCCAGAAGGAGCGCAAACGCCGGCGTGGGCAAGAGGCGGTGGATGTCGGCAAGCTTAAACGCGACGGCCCAGCCCAGTCCCAGGTAGACGAGGGCCGACGCCCACTTGGGCTGCCGCTCGCGTAAGAATGCCTCGCCCACGACGCCTAGGACAGCGACGACCCACACCGCCACTCCCAGAGGTATGCCGCCGCAGTCCGCGAGCGCGACGAAGGCGAACGGGGCGTAGCTCCCTGCGATCAGCAGGTAGATGGCGCTGTGGTCCAGGATGCGAAACACGCTCTTGGCCCCCCTTGGGGTAAGCGCGTGGTAGAGCGTCGAGAACGTGAACTCCAGGACCAGGGTGACGCCCATCATGAGCGCGGCCAGCAGGTGCATACCGCCCCCATGCTGGACTGCGCGCACGATGAGGAGCACGAGCGCCGCGATCGACAGCAGCGCGCCGATGCCGTGCGAGACCGAGTTGGCAATCTCCTCGCCGGTCGAGTAGCGCCGGGCCACCCTGTTTGCGTCTTTGCGTGGTCGTGTACCGTTCACCGAGCTCGCCTCCCGCTCTCACAGTCCGCATGCGGACATGGTCCCATCTGCTCAGCCGTCACTGCGGGCGAAGCCGTTGCGCATACCCAGGCTCGCCGTGAGGAGCACCTTACCCAGCACGTCATCGGTCTGCCCGCGCAGCATGGATGCGACCTCGTCGTTTGCCTGGCCCAAAAGCTCGGCCGCGCCCTCGTGGCCCAGGCTCCCCTCGCTCACGAGGGCGTCCCACTTGGCGACGGATGCGTGGCCGCGTGCGCCCACGGCCTCCTGGTAGCGCTCGATGTGGGCGGCGCAGGCGCCGAAGTGGGCATCCGCCAGCGCGGCTATGAGGCGATTCGCCCAGTAGAAGCTCTCGGTCGTGACGGTCCCCGTGGTGTTGGCCAGGTACTCGGGCGTGCGGTCGACGTTGGCGTAGAACGGGGCCAGGGCGTTGAAGGCGTTGGAGCCATAGGTCATCCACTGTATGGCGCGGCAGGACTCGGGCGCGTAGGGACGCAGCTGGATTGCGGCGAGCTGTCCGTTGCGGTTGATGCCGATGGGGCGGTAGGCACCGCGCGTCGCGGGCGTGCCAGCGCTGCCATAGGGGTCGAACGGCGTGCCCTGGTAATGCAGGGACAGGGCGTACTTCACGTCCTCGATGGTCACCTTGCGCTTAGGCGTCGCATCCCAGGGGAGGTCGTCGTCCTCTGGTCCCCAGCCCTCCCCGTCATAGCCGAACTCCAGCGTGCCCCTCAGGAAGCGGTGGACGGCCCAGGCACGTGGGGTGTTGTAGACGTGGTCGGCGTCGCTGTGGCTGCCGAAGGCGGCGCGCGGGTTGAAGACGCGCCTGGCGTGCGCGTCTCGCCCACCCTCCTCGGCACCTGCACCGAAGTCCGGGTCAAGACAGAGGTGATGGCGCGCCATCCATTCGGCCAGGTCGGCGGAGCACAGGTGATCGCGACCCTCGCCCAGGGCGTCGTCCAGGTCGAAGGAGTCGATGCCCAGCTGGTTGGGCATCACGACGTAGGAGTCGTCGGGGATGCGGCGAGCGATCCAATGGTGGCCTCCCACGGTCTCGAGCCACCAGATCTCGTCCACGTCGCTGAAGGCGATGCCGTTCATCTCGTAGGTGCCGAACCCCTCGAGCAGCGCGCCCAGGCGCAGGACGCCCTCGCGCGCGGAGCCGATGTAAGGCAGGACCAGGGTGAGCATGTCCTCCTCGCCGATACCGCCGGCCCGTTCGGGGCGATATCCCCCCTCGTCGGGCGCCCCCTCGGCAGCAACCAGCTCGACCAGGGGATCTGCCCCCAGCACGCGCTCGTTGGTGGTGAGGGTCTCCGTGGCCGACATGGCCACGTTGCTCTCGTTCACGCCCGCCTCGGCCCAGATGCCGTCCTTGCCCAGGGCATCGGGGACCGAGCTGTAGCGCTGGGGGTCGTCCGGCAGGTCGATCTCGACGTGACTCAGGACGGAGCGGTAGTGGCGTGGCTGGTCGGCGGGCTGGACCACGACGAACCTCTTGGGGGTGAACTCGCCGTTGGGGGAGTCCTCGTTGCGGGCTATGATGGTCGAGCCGTCGTAGCTCGCCCCCTTGCCGACGAGCAGGGTCGTGCAGGGCATGGGTGCCTCCGTTTCGCATGGACGTGACGCTGTCACGCGTTTGCTTTCCGCGTCACATTTTACCCGCCGCCATCAGTCCCCTCGCGCGCACATGGCATAATCGCAACGCACCACGATACGATCGACGCGCAGATTGGCCGCTCTGTCGGCCTGCGACACAAGACGGGGGCAACGGCATGGCCATGGAGTTCAAGAGGAAGCTACCCATTCCCAAGGAGATACGCGAGGAGATGCCGCTCCCCGCGGGCGCGACCTCCTCCAAGGCCTCCTTCGACGCAGAGGTCGCCCGCATCATCAGGGGTGAAAGCACAAAGCGCCTGCTGGTCATCGGACCCTGCTCAGCCGACCGCGAGGACGCCGTCCTCGACTACGTGGTTCGTCTCGCGAGGTTGCAGGAGGAAGTCGCGGAGAAGCTCGTGATCATCCCGCGCGTCTATACCAACAAGCCGCGCACCAGGGGCACCGGCTACAAGGGGCTGCTGCACAACCCCGATCCCGAGGGTGCCCCCGACCTGCTCGAGGGCGTCCGCGCCATACGTCACATGCACCTGCGGGTGGTGGAGGAGTCCGGCATGTTCACGGCGGACGAGATGCTCTATCCCGAGAACTACCAGTACCTGGTCGACATCCTCTCCTACGTCGCCGTGGGAGCGCGTTCCGTGGAGAACCAGGGGCATCGTCTGGTGGCGAGCGGCATTCCCGTGCCCGTGGGCATGAAGAACCCCACCGGCGGCTCGACTGCGGTCATGCTCAACTCCATCTACGCCGCGCAGGCGCCGCAGACCTTCATCTTCCGCAACTGGGAGGTCGCCACCACGGGCAACGCCCTCGCCCATGCGCTCCTGCGTGGCTATCAAGGGCTCGACGGCATCAACTACCCCAACTACCACTACGAGTACCTGGAGCGCCTTGCAGAGCGCTACGCACGCGACATGTACGAGAGCCCCGCAGTGGTCATCGACTGCAACCATGACAACTCGGGCAAGCGCCCACTGGAGCAGACCCGCATCGTGAACGAGGTGCTCGACAGCGTGAGGCGCTCCACGAGCATCGCAGGCCTCTTCCGTGGCTTCATGGTCGAGTCCTACCTCGAGGACGGTGCTCAGCCCGTGGGCGGAGGCGTCTTCGGCAAGTCGATCACGGACGCCTGCATCGGCTGGGAGAGGACCGAGCTTCTGGTCAGGGGGATGGCCGAAAGGCTGTAGGGATCTAGGCCCCCAGCAGTACGCCTGCGTACACGAAAAGCGCCATGGCGGCGACGAATCCGAAGGCGTACCGGGCGATCCTGCCCATGACCTCGCCGTCCTTGCCGATCAGGCCACAGGCGGCGGTGCCGATGGCGATGTTCTGGGGCGAGAGCATCTTGCCGGCGGACACGCCGAGGGAGTTGGCCGCGCACAGCCAATAGGGGTCGGCATCGATCGATGCGGCGGCCTGCTCCTGGACGGTGCCAAAGAGCACCTCGGAGGAGGTGCCCGACCCCGTGACGAAGGTCCCGAGGGCCCCCAGGATGGGCGCGACGAGCGGGTAGAGGGTGCCCAGGGTGCCGACGAAGAAGGCGGCGACGCTGGCGATCATGCCCGAGTAGCCCATGACCTTGGCACAGGCCAGGACGCAGAGCATCGTGACGATGGTCTTGGACATCTGTCGGATCGTTGCCACCAGCACGCGAGCCATGTCCGCAGGCGGGCAGCCCTGCACCAGCCCTCCCACGAAGCCGCAGGCCAGGATCAGCACGCCGGGGGTGTTGACCCAGGAGAAGGTCAGGGTGGTCTCGGGGTCGCCGGAATAGACGTTGACCGTGCTCCTGAGAGCGGAAAGCGGCTCGTGGACGAAGGGGACGAGCTTCGAGGTCAGCACCAGCACCATAAAGATCAGGAGGAAGGGGCACCACGCCCTGAGGGCCTCACCGACGCCTGCGCTGCCGTTTGCGGGGGCTGCCTCGCCGCCCGTCTCGTCCCCTCCTGCGAGGGCATATGCGGCAGGCACCTCTGCGTTGGACCTGAGCGCGATGAGGAAGGTGACGCCGAGCGACACCACGGCGGCGACGACCATGGGGAGGTCGGCTCCGACGAACTGAGCTGCCACGACCTCGGACAGCGAGACGGAGATGCCAGCGGCCAGCGTGATGGGCAGGACCCCCCTGAGCGCCCTAGCGCCACCTCCCACCAGCATGACCATGAGTATGGGCGTGACGATTACGAATGGGGCCACCTGTAGGGCCTGGGTGACGGCCAGGCGCACTGGATCGAGCCCCGTGATGCTTGCGAGCGTGGTGGTGGGAATCCCGATGGAGCCGAACATCGTGGGGACGCCATTGGCGAGCAGGCACGAGAGGATGGCGAGCAGGGGGTCGAAGCCCAGCGCCATGAGCATGGAGGCGGGAATGGCGACGGCGGTGCCGAAGCCCGCCATGCCCTCGAGGAAGCCGCCAAAGCACCAGCCTATGAGCAGGACCAGCACGCGCCGGTCGGCGGATACCGAGGTCAGCATCCCCTTGATCGTCTCCATGGCCCCGGTGTGCACGGTGAGGTTGTAGGTGAACACCGCAGCGACGATGACGATGACTATGGGCCACAGGGCCATGAGGACGCCCTCGAGCGCGGCCGTCGCGAGGTCGGGGACCGGCATCCCCCACACCGCAGCCGCCAGTATGGCGCAGGTGGCGAGGGCGCCCAGGCTGGCCCGGTGGGCCTCCAGCCCAAGCACGCAAAGCGCGATGACCAACCAGATGATCGGGAGCAGTGCGAGCACGAACATCAGGAGCAGCTGACCCATGGTGGCCTCCTTGTGGTGGCGGGTGCGGCCTGGCGCGGCGGCCGTGGCTTCGACACCCATTATCCCTCGTTGGGGGCGTGTGGGCGAGAGGGATGCAGGTTCTTCTCCGCAAACTGAAAATCCTGTGAATACCAGGTGAACCGTGGCCGGTCAGCGCCATCGGCGACCGTGTCGGGCAGCCTTCCCGTGGTCGAGGGAGAAGACCGAGAGCGGGAGGAGTTTGGCTCGCCCGTGATCGTCTGATGTAGTACACTTGTTCTACATCTAGTCAAGGGAAGCGCGCCGCCTTGCCTGCGGCACGGACGGATGGGAGAGCGCCATGTTCAAGCAAGCCACCACAACGCGCGTCGCAGCCTTCTTCGCCGACGGTCTCGAGGAGTGCGAGGCGCTGGTCGTATGCGACCTGCTGTACCGCTCCGGCATCCCCTGCGACAAGGTGTCCATCACGGACAACCTCGCCGTCGTCTCGAGCCATGAGGCGACTGTGGTTTGCGACCGTTCCCTGACGGACGAGGACTTCAGCTTCGATTCCTACGACCTGCTGTTCTTGCCGGGTGGCATGCCGGGAACCAAGAACCTGCGTGCCTGCAAGCCACTCTGCGAGGCCGCAAGCTCCTTCGTCGCGTCCGGCAGGACCGTGGCCGCCGTGTGTGCCGCACCCTCCATCCTGGCCGAACTTGGCCTGCTCGAGGGTAGGCGCGCCACCGCCAACCCTGGCTTCCAGGGCGTGCTGGCAGACCATGGCGCCACCGTGTCGCAAGACGCCGTCGTGGAGGACGGCAACCTCGTCACCAGCCAGGGACTGGGTACCTGCATCGAGCTGGGCCTGACCCTGGTCCGCCGCATCCTGGGTGGCGATGCCGTGCGGGCCTGCGGGGACCAGATCGTCTATACCCGCTAGGATGCGGCGGTGCCTGCGGCAAGGCCAGCACCCGCGGCAAGGCCGCGACAGTACCTGGTCATAGACCTCAAGAGCTTCTACGCCTCGGTCGAGTGCGTGGAGCGGGGGCTCGATCCCATGACCACGGACCTCGTGGTTGCCGACCTGTCGCGCACCAAGAAGACCATCTGCCTGGCGGTGTCGCCCTCGCTCAAGGGGAAGGGCGTCCGCAACCGCTGCCGCCTGTTCGAGATCCCCGACGGCCTGCTCCGGCATACTGTCGTCGCGGTCCCCCGCATGAGGGCCTACATCGAGCGCTCGGCGGACATCTACGGCGTGTACCTGCGCTATGTCGCTGCAGACGACATACACGTCTACTCCATCGACGAGGCGTTCATGGACGTGACGGGCTATCTCGACCTCTATGGCTGCGATGCCCGCGAGCTGGGGGAGCGCATACGGCAGGACGTGGTCGCATCCACGGGCGTCCCGGCGACCTGCGGCCTAGGGCCCAACCTCTACCTGGCCAAGGTCGCGCTCGACATCACGGCCAAGCACAGCCCCGGCTTCTTCGGGGAGCTGGACGAGGACCGCTACAAGGAGACGCTCTGGTGCCATCGTCCCATCACGGACTTCTGGCGCGTGGGGGCGGGCACGGCCCGGCGCCTGGCCGAGCTGGGCATCCATACGATGGGCCAGCTGGCCCTGTACCCACAGGACCCGCTCTTTCGCGTCTTCGGCGTCGATGCGGAGATCCTGATAGACCACGCCTGGGGTCGGGAGTCCGTGACCATCGCGGACATCAAGGCGTATCGCCCGCGTTCCCACTCGATCGCGAACAGCCAGGTGCTAGGTCGTGACTACGACTACGAGGGTGGCCTGCTCGTGGCAAAGGAGATGTGCGACGCCCTGATACAGGAGCTGGTCGACCAGGGGCGCCTGGCGTCGTCGCTGGCCATCGGCATCGGCTATCGTGCGACGGCCCGGGAGAAGGCGGACCTCTCGCGCGTTGCCAACACGTCCGAGGGGCGGGCGGGCGAGCATGGGCGACGGGCGAGCCGGGGCGAGTTCATGGAGTCCGGTGGCGCGTCCTTCGTGGCTCCCACCAACTCCCGCGCGGCCATCATGGCCGAGCTCGAACCACTGTTTTCCCGCGTCGCCCTTGGCACGCGACCCATCCATCGCCTGAACGTGACCCTGGGTGGCGTTATGGAGGAGGATGCCCCAGGTCTGCAGGGCAGCCTCTTCTCGGATGCCGCCGAGCAGGCGCGCGAGCGCCGCCGTCAGGACGCCATTGGGGCGGTGCGACACAAGTTTGGTAGAAACGCGCTGCTCAGAGGCATTGACCTGCTTCCCGACGCCACGGCTCGCGAAAGGAACGCGCAGATAGGGGGCCATCGCAGTGGGGAGTAGCCGCAGTGGGATGTAGCGAAGGCACAGCTCGGCCGGGCGCAGGTTCCAGCGGGTCAGGGACGCCGCGGCCGCACATGCCCGTAAGCGAACGGGCGAAGATATTCATCCCGTTCGAGCCGCTCAGGGGCTTTCGGCAGGCCCTGCGCGAGCGCGAGCGGGCACAGCTCGTGCAGCCCCGCGCCGATCTGACCGAGAACCAGATGGAAGAGCTCTCGCGTGAAATGGCCGCCCTCGCCCCCGGAGACATGGTGCGCGTTACGCATTATGTGAACGACCACTACGAGGAGACCGTGGGCTGCGTGACCAAGGTGTCCGCCTCGGACTCCCTCCTGCACCTCGTGGGACGGCCGCTGCGCTTTGATGCCATCCGTGAGCTCGAGCGGCTCTGACATGACTGGCGTGGCGAGCAGTCCAAAGCGCGGCGCCCCTCGGGGACGGTCCCCAGCGGTGGGTTTCTTGAGCAGTCTTTGGCAGCGTTGGTGGCCATAGACGCCTCAAGGGGCATACTTCCCCGTATGGGATCGTGTGCCAGGTGACTTGTGCCAGGTGACAACAGGGGGCAGTTTTGACAAGGGATGTGGGCAGGGGTTCCTCCGGTTCGGCTCGATCGGCATGGCCCTTCACATTGGCAGGCCTCTGTGTGACCGTGGTGTCATTCGTGGGGCTCGTCAACTCGGCAGAGTCTGGCTGGGCTGCCACGGTTGCCTGGACCGTCGCGGCGCTCGCCGGCGTGGCCCTCCTGTACACGGGGATCGGACTTCGTCGTGACGCGCGACGTGATGGCAAGGGCTCGATGCAAGACGAGGATGTGCGGTAGTTTCGGTCAGAACCCCCTGTGGTTTCGGATGCCGGGGCCTTGTCTGCCGCCCTCGCTCTCCGCGGCGCTGCGTGGCTCAATCCAGAACGTTAAAAACTTTCCACAGAAACTCTCCTCGCGTCCGTTTTCGGTTCCCAACGGGTCGGAGGGGGACTTTTGTGAGCAGGCTTTCGATATTCACTCACACGAGTTCTTCTCCCATCCATACGATTCCGCAGAGTGGGCAGCGGGGAAGGATGTGCGAGATCCGGATGACGCACGGGGGACGATCGAGGCGCGAGACTCGTTCGACGCGCGAAGTTCGGTCGAGAGGGGGAGGCTCCCCCGTCGGTCCGGACGGCCTGCCCCGGCGTGCCCCGTGCTACACTTGCTCCGACCTGGAATCCAGTGACCTGTGCATCACAACGGCTCGGCCATCGACGACCCGGGCGCCGGCAGTCTGGGCACCGATGACCTGGGCACCAAGGCGCAGGGACTGTGCCGCGTTGGGAAGGCTTGCGCGTATGAAGCTGTCGGAGAAGTCTCTCATCCCGCTCTACCAGCAGGTGATGGATGACCTCAAGAAGGCGATAGACGCCGGTGTCTATGCCCCCAACCACAAGATCCCCTCGGAGGCGGAGCTCTCGGCCATCTACTCGGTCAGCCGCATCACGGTGCGCCGTGCCGTCGAGGAGCTGGCGGCCTCCGGGCATCTGACCAAGAAGCAGGGCAAGGGCACCTACGTGAACCCGCCCAAGCTCGCGCGCAAGATCTGGCAGCCCAGCTCGAACAAGAGCTTCACGGACGTCTGCCGCGATGACGGCCGCGAGCCCGGTGCGCGTGTCGTGAGCGTCGAGACCATCGAGGCGCGGCCCGCGGAGCTCGAGGCGCTGGGCCTTGCCGAGGGGAGTTCCATCATCAGCGTGCGGCGCGTGCGGACGGCCGACGGCGTGCCCGTGATGCTCGAGAACAACTTCTTTCCCGCGACCGAGGAGTTTGCCTTCCTGCTGGCGGAGGACCTCAACGACGTGTCCCTCTTCGACCTCGTGAGGCGGCGGAGTGGTCACGTTGCCGGTGCGACGAGCCTCCATACCATCGAGGCGATGCGCGCAAGTGGCGAGATGGTGGGCGAGCTCTCGGTCGGTGCCGGGGAGCCCATCCTCTACGAGCGCACCAACTTCCTCGACGAGTGCGGCCATCCGCTCATGACCGGACGCAACTACATCGTGGGGTCGCTCTCGCTCTTCGAAATCTAAGGGCCCCCGAACTGGTTGTCGGGGCGGTCCCCCGAACTGGTTGCCGCCTCGCCCACGCGCGGCCCCTTGGGCGAGGCGCCGAGCGGCGCGCCTGCCCGCGCGGTCGACGTTGGTGGCACAATGGGGGTGGAAGCGTTCCTCTCAGCTAGGTGGTGTTCCATGCCCTTCGTCGAGTTCGCCGACGTTCGCAAGACCTATCAGATGGGTGACGTCGAGGTCCATGCCGTCGACGGCATGAGCTTCGCCATAGAGCGTGGCGAGCTCGTGGTCATCGTGGGACCGTCCGGCGCGGGCAAGACCACGGTCCTCAACATGCTGGGCGGCATGGACTCGTGCACGAGTGGCGACATCCGCCTGGATGGCGCGCTCGTGAGCGCGATGGGGGGGCGCGAGCTGACCCAGTACCGTCGTCACGACATCGGGTTCGTCTTCCAGTTCTACAACCTGGTCCAGAATCTCACCGCACTCGAGAACGTGGAGCTCGCCAGTCAGATCTGCCAGGATCCGCTCCCCGCCGCCGAGGTGCTCGACCAGGTCGGCCTGGCGGGGCGCATGGACAACTTCCCCGCGCAGCTCTCGGGTGGGGAGCAGCAGCGCGTCGCCATCGCGCGCGCCCTGGCGAAGAACCCCAAGCTCCTGCTCTGCGACGAGCCCACGGGGGCTCTCGACTACAGGACGGGCAAGCAGATACTGCGCCTCCTGCAGGACAGCAGCCGAGAGAGCGGCCGCACCGTTGCGATCGTGACGCACAACCTGGCCTTCACCCAGATAGCGGATCGCGTCATCCACGTGCGAGAGGGGCGTGCCCAGCTCATCGAGACCAACGCCCGTCCCGCCGACGCGCTCGACGTCGAGTGGTAGCCCATGTTCGCGATGCGCTCCGCCTTCGCGTGTGAGGTCCTCCGCAGCGTCCGGGGCTCGCTCGGACGCTTCCTGGCGATCATGGGGATCGTGGCCTTGGGCTGCGGCTTCTACGCGGGGCTGCAGGCAAGCGGGCCGGACATGCGCCTGGCGGCAGACCGCTACTACGACGGGACCAACCTGTGGGACCTGCGTGTGATCTCGACTTTGGGCTTTGGGGACGACGACCTGCGTCGCCTCTCGTCCGTGGGCGGCGTGGGGGCATTGGCGCCTTCTCGTACGGTGGATGCGATGGCGCGCTTTTCGGGCGAGCAGGTGGCCGTACGCATCTCGACGGTGGACACCGAGGCCGCCGAGAGGAGCGTGACGGTTGCCGACGGCACCGCCGTCTCCTCCGCCGACAAGGACTACCTCAACCGCCCGTTGCTGCGCGAGGGCCGTTGGCCGTCGGCGGCTGACGAGTGCGTGGTCTCCGCCGATGCCACCGGCGATGGGGGCGTAGGGGTGGGTGACGCCATCGAGGTCCTCTATGGGACGGACCAGCTCGACGAGCTGCTCGAGGTACGCCGCTTCACCGTCGTGGGGACTGTGAGCTCGTCAAACTACCCCTACACGGGCAACCTGGGCTCTACCTCGCTGGGGTCGGGAAAGATAGAGCAGTACCTCTACGTCAGCTCCTCGGCGTTCAAGGAGGATGCCGCCTACACGGAGGCCTACCTCAAGGTCACCGGGGCCGATGCGCTCGCGAGCGAGTCGGACGCGTACTTCGACCTCGTGGGCCGGACGAAGGGTGCCATCGAACACAGGGAGCAGGAGCTGGCGGCAGCGCGCCAGGACGACCTCAAGGCGTCGGCCCAGAGGACCTTGGACGAGAAGGTCGCCCAGTATGAGAGCCGGCATGCGGAGACCTACGGGGAGCTGGATGCGTCGAAGGCCCGGCTAGATGATGCCCGGGCTGAGATCGACGACGGAGAAGCCCAGCTCGTGGCAGGCGAGGCCCTCTACCAGGAGGGACTGGCCCGCTACCAGGGCGAGAAGGACGCTGCCGAGGAGCGGCTGTCCCAGGCACAGGGGCAGCTCGACCAGGCTCGGGCACAGCTCGACCAGGAACGCGCGTCATGGGAGGTCGGCGTAGGGCAGCTCCTCGCTGCCACGGGCGCCACCAGCCTTGCGGAGGCACGCTCCGTGCTGGCGGCGCAGCTCGAGCAGGCGGCCGCCGGCGTGACGCAGGCCGAGGACGCCCTGGAGCAACTGGAGGCCGCCCTCGCGACAGCCCAGGAGCAGGGTGACGTGGCAGCCCAGGCCCAGCTTCAGGCCCAGCTGGACGCGACGCGAGACCAGCTGGGTGGGCTGCGGGCCGTCCAGGGACAGGCGGCGGACGCCCTGGCCCAGGCCGACCAGCTGGTCGCCGCGAGCCAGCGGCTCGATGCGGGGCAGGACCAGCTCGATGCGGGGCGGGACCGGCTCGATGGGCAGAGGGCGGCTGCGGACACACAGTTGGAGGATGCCCGAGCGCAGCTGGATGCCGCCGCCGCGAGGCTCCGCTCCTCTCGACGGGAGCTGTCCGAGGCGAGGGAGCGCTACCAGGAGGGACTGGCCCGCTACGAGGAGGGTCGCGCGGAGGCGGACGAGCGCTTCGGCGAGGCCTGGCGGCAGATTCAGGACGCCCAAGCGGAGATCGACGGGATCGAGAGGCCGGACCTCTACGTGCTGGACCGCTCGCAGAGCGAAGGCGCGGCGACCTATCATGCCGACTCCGAGCGCATAGACCACATAGCGCAGGTGTTCCCGTTCATCTTCTTTCTGGTGGCAGCCCTTGTGGCGCTCACCACCATGACGCGCATGATCGAGGACGACCGCATCCAGATAGGCACGTACAAGGCGCTGGGCTACGGAACCGCGCGCATCGCCTCCAAGTACCTGTCCTACGCCGCGCTCGCCGCAGGCGTCGGTGCCGTGGTGGGCATCGCCGTGCTGACACAGGCCCTGCCCCACATCATCATGTCGTCGTACTCCATCATCTATGCCGTGCCAAGGATGGCGCTCCCGCTTCCCGTCGACGCGTCCATCGCGTTCTCGGCGGGTGGGCTGGGTGTGGGCGTCACGCTGCTGGCAACCTGGTTCGCCGTGGTGTCGACCCTGCGCGAGGCACCTGCGACCCTCATGCTTCCGCGTGCCCCCAAGGCCGGCAAGCGCATCCTCCTGGAGCGCATCGGCGCCCTCTGGCGGCGCCTCTCCTTCAACTGGAAGGTGACGTTTCGCAACCTCTTCCGCTACAAGCGCCGCTTCCTGATGACCGTGATCGGCATCTCGGGCTGCACGGCACTCCTGCTGGTGGGCTTCGGCCTGCACGACTCCATCTGGGACATCATCGACCGCCAGTTTGGTCCCATCGTGCACTACGACACCACGATAGGGCTCTCTGGCAGTGCCAACGAGCTGGATGTCTCGGATGTCGTGTCCTACCTGGAGTCGACGGGCGGCGTGAACGGCATCGTGCGTGTCCAGACGGAGAACATGCAGGCCTCGGGCATCGCGGGCACAACGTCGAGCGCGGCGACCGGAACCACGGGCGTGACGGTCGTGGTTCCACAGGACTCACAGGAGATCTCACGTGCCGTCACGCTCAGGGACCGCGTGTCGGGCGCGGAGGCGGCCTTCGGAGACGATTCGGTCCTGCTGACTGAGAAGCTCGCGTCCCTCTACGGCGTGGGCCCGGGCGACAAGATCGTGCTCTTCGACCAGGATGACGTAGGCAATCCCCGTGGCTCCGGGCACGAGCTCACGGTGACGGGCGTGGTCGAGAACTACGTGGGCAACCTGGTCTACATGGGAAGGGAGGCCTGGAGCGAGGTTGATCCCTCCACACCCGTCTTCGGTACCGTCTATGCTTCGACCGCGTGTGACGAGGGGCTTCGCCAACGCATCTCCGAGCGGCTGCATGACATGACCGACGTCTCCACCGTCATCTTCTCGACCGAGACCATAGCGACCTACCGCGACATGCTCTCCGTCGTAGACCTCATCGTGGTGGTGCTGATCGTGTCTGCGGCGGCCCTTGCGTTCATCGTCCTGTACAACCTGACCAACATCAACGTGGAGGAGCGCATCCGCGAGATCGCGAGCCTCAAGGTGCTGGGCTTCACGCGCGGAGAGGTCTACGCCTACGTCTTCCGCGAGGTCGCGCTCCTTGCCGTGATCGGTGACGCCTTTGGCATGCTTCTGGGCATCTGGTTGGAGAACTTCGTCATCACGACGGCCGAGGTGGACTACGTCATGTTCGGACGCACCATCCACGCGCCGAGCTTTGTCTACGCCTTCGCCCTCACGTTGGCGTTCACGCTGCTGGTGCTCCTCATCATGCGTCGCAAGCTGGACCGAGTCGACATGGTGGAGTCACTCAAGAGCGTGGACTGACGCGTCAGCATCCATGCAGATTCTGTCGGGGGAACGCCTTGTCTCAAAAAGTGTCGCTTATGCAACAAATCAAACGCGGTCTCTGCGGTAGCATTGACGAGGCAAACAAAGGCACACCCCTCGCGCGGAAACGGAGGAACCCCATGTCCGACAAGACCATCGACCTCGACAGAAGCGTGCACGACCTCTGCAGGGACCACCCCAGGCTCAAGACCACCATGGCCAACCTTGGCTTCGACGAGATCACCAAGCCGGGTCGCCTGCAGACCATGGGCCGCATGATGACCATCCCCAAGGGATGCAAGGTCAAGGGCATCGACCTCGACCTCGTCGTCAATCGTCTCCGTAACGAGGGCTTTGAGGTCATCGGTGCGGGTGTCGAGCCCGTTGCCACACCTCTCTCGGATGGGCCTGTTGCGGGCGCCGCAGACGCGACGGCCGCCGTCGCCGGCGTCACGCCCGCCGCCGGCGCCGCCCAGAGCGTTCCGGTAGCGTCCACGCCCGAGGAGCGCCAGCGAATCCTCCAGCACATGCTGGCCCAGCTCAGCGGCGGGGCTTCGGTCGACGAGGTGAAGGACGTCTTCAAGGCCAACTTCCAGGACGTCGACGCGACGGAGATCGCCCAGGCCGAGCAGGCCCTCATCAATGGCGGCGTCCCCGTCGAGGAGGTCCAACGGCTCTGCGACGTCCACGCCACGCTGTTCGACGGCCACGTGGCCTGTGCGCCCAGCGCCAAGGCCGAGCCCTCCGACGTGCCAGGTCACCCCGTCTGGTCCTTCCGCCAAGAGAACCGCGCATTCGAGCGCCTGCTCGCCGATTCGGTCCGCCCGGACACCGAGCGCGCGGACCAGTTGGCCGACGGATCGCAGAGCCCCGAGCTTGCCGCAGCCCTGACGTCTGACATCGAGCGGCTCCAGAAGGTCTCCGTGCACTACAAGCGCAAGGAGGAGCTGGTCTTTCCCTTCCTCGAGAGGCATGGCGTCCATGGCCCCTCCAAGGTCATGTGGGGCAAGGACGACGAGGTTCGTGCCGGTCTCGCCACCGCGCTCTCGCTCGCACAGGGCGCGCGCCAAAGCCCGACCGCCAGCAACCTCCAGTCTGTTGCGCGCGAGCTGGCCTCTGCGGCCGACGCCCTCGAGTCCATGATCACCAAGGAGGAGCAGATCCTCCTTCCGCTGGCGCTCGAGAAGCTCAATGCGCGCGAGTGGCAGCGCGTCCACGATGACTCCGACGAGTACGGCTTCGTCCTCATCGACCAGCCGCCTGCGTGGCGTCCCTCGATGATGGAGCTTGCCGAGGCCGCGGTTCAGGAGACTGACCTTGCGGGTGCTGGCGCAGCGGACGGCACCGCCGGTGGCGTGGCCTCCGCGGGTTCCAGTGGCGCCACCGGCGGCGGTTCGGTCGCTGCGGCCACGGGCTCCGCAGCCGATCGCGCGATGGCGTCTGAGGACGGCAAGGTTCACCTCTCCACGGGTTCTTTCACGGCTGCCGAGCTGGAGGCGGTGCTCAACACCATCCCACTGGACATCACCTTCGTCGACAAGGATGACAAGACCCGCTACTTCAGCCACGGCGAGACACGTGCGTTCCCGCGTCCGATGAGCTGTCTGGGCCGCGACGTCTACGACTGCCACCCACCCAAGAGCCAGGCCATGGTGCGTCAGGTCTTCGATGACTTCCGCAGCGGCGCGCGCGACTCCTACGAGTTCTGGATCCACAGGGGTGACGCGTTCCTCTACATCCGCTACTTCGCCGTCCGTGACAGCGAGGGCAACTACCTCGGCGCTCTCGAGACCACCCAGGATGTGGCACCCATTCAGGAGCTTGAGGGCGACAACCGTCGCGGCGCCGACATTCGCCGCGAAGAGCGCGAGAGGCGTGAGGCACACGGGGCGCATGAGGAGCGAGGGGCCACGAGTCGGCCTAGCATGTAAGAGCCAGGCAGGCAGAAGCAAGGGTGGCCGAGGGGGCTGCCTGGCAGAACGGCAAGGTCGAGCACGTGGGGCGCACGCTCGCGCAGGAATGGCAGTACGCCAGGGCATGGGGCGGCGTCGCCGGAAGGGCCGCCCCGGCTCCCACCGTAGCCTTAGTGCGAAAACAGGACGCGAGCGAACTGGCAAAGTCGGATGCAACATTTTTGACGGATATGTGTGGATATCTACCGTCCCCCGTTCCTCCGCCGCGGCGTCTAGGCCCTGCGCACCTCCCCACGCACATCATGGCCGATCCGCGCCCCACTCGCCGTCCCCCTCAGTGCGTCGACCTCCTCCAGGAGGTCGAGCCCTCGCTCATGGAACATCAGGTTGTGGCCGTGCTCGGCGAAGCTGGAAGATCCGTGATCGGCGACGAAGCGCATGAACGCGGGATCGACGGCAAGGCGCGTCGTGAAGACGACGAGCTCCTGGCCGTCTCCAAAGCACGCATCCAGGAAGTCGAGCGCCTGGTCCAGGTGGGAGCTTGCAAGCGCCGCCTGCCCACCGACCGTCTCGGCAGCCTCCGAGAGGACGCCTTGCACCACGGACAGAACGCCTCTCTCGGCCCTCAGGGCGGGGTCCATGGCCCAGCGGGCTGCCGTGGCGCGGATGCGGTCGAGGAGCTCGGCCTTCTCGGCCAGAATGAGCTGTGAGGAAGTGTCCGTGGCTCCCTTGGCCTTGGACGTCTCAAGCTCGCCCGCCGCCTGTGCCGAGATGCGGCTGAGCGTGGCCATGGGATCCGCCTTGCCCTCGAGCTGGTCGCGAACGCCGTCTACCTCGTCGGTGGCCGCGTCGAGCGCCCGCTCTGCGGTCTCGGACGCATGTGCTTCGGTGAGAAGCGCGTCGAGCAGGAGGTTTATCAGGGCGATGCGCTCGTCGAAGGGTGCCGCCGTCGCGCGCGCGGCTATGGCGGGGGAGTGTGCGCCGGCGAGGATGTCGGCCACCTTGTAGTCGTCCTGGTACTTGCGGAAGAGGTCCAGGTAGAGCGAGAAGTCCTCCGCGATTTCGGCATCCTGGAGATACTGGGAGACAAGCTCCCCATCGACGCCGATGCCCTCGTGACCGTAGGCGATGATCATGCGACTGAGGTCCTCCCAGCCGCGCGCCGTGACCATGCGAGCCCCGTTGACGCTGGCGCGCACCTTGTAGAAGTTTTTGGGCTTGCTGGCGAGATAGGTGGTGATGGCTGGGTGCATGCCATGGGCCGTGGCGTAGTCCATCCAGACGCCGAGGTCGGGCTCCACGTCGATGCGCTTCATGCGGTCCATCATCGCGGGATCGAAATCACGGGCCGAGCGGTTGTACTCCGGTGGGTTGCCGGCCGTGACGATGACCCAGCCGACGGGCAGACGGTGCTGGCCGAAGGTCTTGTACTGCAGGAACTGCAGCATGGCCGGGGCCAGCGTCTCCGAGGCGCAGTTGACCTCATCGAGGAAGAGTATGCCCTCGCGCACGCCCGACCCCTCGATGGCGTCGTAGGTGGCGGCGATGATCTCGCTCATGGTATAGCGGCTGACCTTGTAGCTGCGACCGCCGAACTCGTCCTCGGCGATGTAGGGGAGCCCCAGGGCGCTCTGGCGCGTGTGATGCGTGATGGAATATGAGACGAAGTTGATGCCCAGCCCCTCCGCGACCTGCCTGACGACGGCCGTCTTCCCCACACCGGGGGGTCCCATCATGATGATGGGACGCTGCATTGGGGTGGGGATGCGATAGAGGCCATGCCCGTCCTTGGAGAGGTACGCGCGAACGGTACCCTCGATCTGCTCGGTTGCCGCACGGATGTTCATGATGGCTCCTTGTGGTCCTGGTCGAGACGATGGTAGCGCAGCGGTGCCCGACGTGGGTGCCGTAGCGGCATCCGCCCTGGCCCGCACGATGGCTCCTGGCGGGCTGCGGCGGCGCCTAGTACACCGACATCGACTCGAACTCGCCTGGATGCAGCGTTATCTGCAGGGCCCAGGCGGGCACGAGCTCGGGACGGTGGTCCTCGTCGTAGAACACGAAGGTCGTCTTGTAGGGGGGCATGCGCTCGGGGTAGATGCCCCAGCCGTCCGTGAAGTATATGAGGCCCGAGAGGTCGTCGAACTCCCCATCCGAGAGAAGCTCGCCCACGTAGCGGAAGGCAGGTCGGAAGTCGGTGCCGCCAAGGCCGTAGAGCCTGATGTTGCGCCTCCAGCGATCGAGCTCGGCGAGCGAGGTGATCTTAGTGTCGCTCTGCACGCGCAGGTCTGCCTGGATGATGTGGATGTTGACCTTCTGGAAGAAGCTGGACTCGCTGGTGAGCACGTCGAAGGTGGTGTCGACGAACTGCTGGACCACCTTGCCCGAGACCGAGCTCGAGGTGTCGATCACGATGGCGAAGTCGCGTATCCTGCGCTCGTTTCGGTATTCGAGCGGCTCGATGAGCGGCAGGTCGCCGTAGAGCGCGAGGCCGTAGGTGTAGAAGACATAGTCGAACTCGTCGTCCGAGAGGCGCATCTCCTCGGACTGGACGGCAAACTGACGGAGGAACTCGCGATAGTCCACCCGCTCGTGGGGCGAGACCTCGAGCTCGTGCATGAGGCGCTGAAGCCGCTCGCCACGCTTGCGCGAGAGGGTCTCCAGATCGACGCGCAGGGACTTGGCGGCCTGTTCCCAGCGACGCTCCGCCTCCGCTCGTGCCGCCCCGGCCTGCTCCGCCTCGTTCATGGAGGGCCCGGTGTTCCCGTCGCCCGTCTGGCCACCGTCCCGCTGGCCTCCTTCCACCCGGTCGCTCCCGGAACCGTCGCCGCCACCCTCGGGTCGGCAACTTTTCTGCTGGTCGCCTGCGGCTTCGCCGCCGGAGCGCGTTTCGCCGCCTTGGCCAGCCCCGTGGGAGGACGGCCCCCCTTCGGATGCGCGGGGTCGGCCCGTCGCGGGGTTCCCCTCAGAAGCCGTGGGATACCAGGGGTCGTGGTCGTCCACATGGAAGAGCGATGCCCAGGGCGCACGCATGCTGGCATAGCCGCCCCGAACGAGCGCGTGGTAGAGCCTCTCGGTGGTCATGGTGGGGCCGAGGTCGTCGGCGAGATGGTCGAGCACGGCGTCTATGCTGTCGCCACGCCGTCCGCCGCGCCTCCCGACGATCTCGGCCACGAGCGACTCGGAGACGATGTCGGCCGCAAGGCTCCAGGCGGAGCGGTCGATGGTGGGCCCCACGAAGGGATGCAGGAGGATGCAGTGGACGAGGGTGTGGACGAAGTCGTGTGCGAGTGGCTCGCGCTGCGCATGAAAGCCATCGATGACGGCATCGATGTCATAGGAGAGCGTGCGGCCGTCAGTGCGGAAGGGGATCCCGCCCGCCGCAGCCGTGGTGGGCTCAAGGCGCAGCAGGCCGATCGACGAGGCGAGGAAGGGGTTTTCGGCAACAACGGCCCCACGGGTGAGCTCGACTATCCTGCGCGCGAGGTCCTCGCGCTCTGACGTGCGGTCCCCTTCGATCGAAGGGCCGCTCGGGATGGTGTCCGCACCTCGCCACATGCGTCGAGCCGCATGTGGCAGGGGGGCAGCCGTCTTTGCCCCCGCTGGCGCGGCTGTCGGTGTGGGTGCGGGCTCGGGCGCCTGGGCGGAAGGCCTGGCCCCCCGTGCGCCCACCGGCACCCGCCCGCCTGCCGATGCCCGCAGGCCCGCCTTCGCCCCTGCGCCCTGAAGCTGGACGAACAGCCAGGTGGCGACCTCGGCATGACCGGCCTCGGACGCGGCGTCGATGGCCGCGCGGAGGGCTTGGGGCTCTGTGGCACCGGTCCAGCCGATGACTGCCTGCAGCTCGCTCATCGCCCCTGCGGCGGCAAGGATGCGCAGGAGCGTCCCGCTCTGCTCGGGCATGCCGCCCGAGAGGTGGGGGACCATCGCGCGCACGAGATCGATGTCGTCCTGCAGCCAGCCGAGGGCGCAGAGCCGCCCCAGGAAGACCGAGGGAGCGGCTTCGCATACGAACGCGACCACGCGGCGGCTGGCATGCGGCACGACGAGGTTTCCCAGGATGAGGTCGATGGTGCGGTCCCCCATCCCGCGCTCTCGATGCAGCTCAAGCAGGCGGGCGGCAAGGCCAAGGCAGGTCTCTGCCAGCTCGGGGTCCTGGCTTCCCGCATGGCGCAGCGCGTGCCACGCCTTCACGACGGCGGCTCGGAAGAGGTCGTCGAACACCGTGGCGTCAAAGAGTCCGTCGCCTGCGAGACGTGCGATGACGTCGCAGGTCCGTCCGATGTCTGTGGGAGCGCTGTAGGCCGACCCCGCAAGCTGCTCGGTGCCGCTGAAGCCCTCGAAGACCTCGGTGCCCACCGTGGGGTCCATGTTGTTGAGGAAGAGCGTGGGGCTCTCTCGCACCAGGTCGAAGCGGGTGAAGGTCCCCTCGTGCGGCAGCAGGGCGCGAAGCTTGCGTGGCCTGCGCACCTGCCCCAGCAGGTCGACGCCATGACCGAGAAGGGTGCGGGCCACGTCCTCGCGACCACAGCGCAGGGCCAGGGCAAGGGCCCAGCCCGTGAAGGCGAAGTCCCCGTCGAAGCACTCCCAGACGTCATCGACGAGCCTTGGCGTGCCAAAGACGCAGGCTCGCTCGAGAAGGTCGACGGCGTCTGTGGCCGAGACCTCGCTTGCGTGGGGTTCGAGGGCGGCGATCGCGGCAACCGCGGAGTGGCAGCCCTCGCGCTGCGAGCAGATGGCCGTGCGGGCGTGCTCGACAAGCGCTGCCGCGTTGCTCTCGTATGCGTGCCGCTGGCCGTCCATGGTCTCCATCTTCGTGTGGTAGGGGCCATCTGCCGTTCTGGCTACCGCTTGTCAGAAGCTCTCGGGCCTTGGTGGGGTGGAGGATATCACAGCGACGTCGGGGCAGGTCGAGGAGGTCGTGAGCGGCTGCGGCCGTTCGGCAACAGCTCTTGCGAGCTGCCTGTGGCCCATGGGGCACCGACGCATGCGCGCGTATGGTCCGCCGAGCGGCGTTCGCGGAGGAATCGTCTGCTTTTGTGTAAGGGCGAAACAGCGTAGGCATTCGCTGTAGACTGCCTGGTGGATAGGGCGTCTTCTCCACGCATTATCGGCTCGACTGAACGGTGGGGACCTTGATCAAACTGGTTCTTTGCGACATTGACGGCACGCTGCTGCCGTTTGGGCATACGAGCATCTCCACGCGCACGATGAGCGCCATAGCCGAGCTGCGCGACGCCGGCATCGAGTTTGGGCCCGCAAGCGGGCGTGAGCCGGTCGATCTGCGAAGCTTCTTCCATGGGCATGCCAGCTGCTATGCCACGGGCATCATGGCCAACGGAAAGATGATCAACGTGGACGGCAAGCGCGTGAAGGACATCTCGGTGGACCATGCCGGCATAGTCCGCCTGGTCGAGTATGCCCGCTCGCACGACGGCTGCGTCGTGGTGTATGTCCCGAGCGTTGACGAGAATGGGATCAAGACCGTCGACCGCCAGGTCATCGGCGTGACCGAGGCGGAGTTCGAGCGTGCCGTGGCCCAATACGAGATCGCGTTTGACGCCCACGTCACGTCCGAGGTGCCCGACGTGCCCATCGCGACCGTCGGCTACATGCACTTCGGGGCCGCCTCCGAGATGGGTGCCTTGCGCGACGAGCTGAGCGCCCTCTGCCCGCAGTTCGACTTCGTGCGTCCGTCGCCGACGTTCTTCGACGTGCTCCCACACGGTTGGACCAAGGCGAGCGCGCTCCCGATCCTGGAGGAGTACCTGGGCATCGCGCGCGAGGAGGTCGTGTTCTTCGGTGACAGCGAGAACGACCTGGCGATGATGAGGGCGGTCCCCAATTCGTTCGCGGTCTCGAACGGCACCGACTCCGCACGCGCGACGGCGCGCTATCACATCGGTGACGCGGCTGATGACTCCGTGGCGAAGGTGCTCGAGTCGCTGGCGCGCAACCACGGCAGGCTCTCCATCCCCGAGGACGCGCTGCCCCGGGCGTAGCGGCTTTCGGCAGCGATGCCCTGCCCATATCGTCTGGGCGACCTCTGTGAAACGTGCCTACTCCGCGCCACCAGCTCCCGCAGTCGCGGCCCGCCGCTCGGGTACCTTCAGCATCATCACGAAGCCCACGACGAAGAGGATGACGATCGAGAACACGCCTAGCGAGCCATTGCCCGTGAGCGCGGTCATGGTGCCCACGATGAACGTGCCCATGATGGCCGCGTACTTGCCGAAGATGTCGAAGAAGCCAAAGTACTCGTTGGCGTGCTCCTTGGGACAGAGCTTGCCGAACTCGGAGCGGCTGAGGGCCTGGATGCCACCCTGGAACAGGCCCACCATGATCGCCAGGAACCAGAACTCCGCAGCGCTCCTCAGGAAGAAGGCCGCGAAGCAGGTGATGAAGGTGTAGCCCGCGATGCCGACCAGGAGCATGCGCTTGGTGCCGAGGCGCGTGCCCAGCTTGCCATAGGCGATGGCCGAGGGGAAGGCCACGAATTGGGTCACGAGCAGCGCCAGGACCAGCTGAGTCCCCTCGATGCCCAGGTCAGAGCCATAGCTTGTGGAAAGCTTGATGATGGTGTGCACGCCATCGATGTAGAAGAAGTAGGCGATGAGGTAGTTGCGCAGGGTCTCGTCGCGCCAGATGCGCACAAGCGTCGCCCCGACGCCCGTGATCGCCTTGGAGAGCGCATGGTCCTCCAGGGGCTTGAAGTGCGTCTGCTCCACGTTTCTGAGCAGGGGGATCGTGAAGGCGACCCACCATGCAGCCGTGATCGCGAAGGAGATCTGCATGGCCGCCTGCAGGGTCAGGCCCAGCCTCTCGTGCATGAGAACCACGGCCAGGCAGGCGATGAACGGCACCACGCTGCCGATGTAACCCCAGGCGTAGCCCTGGCTGGAGACCTCGTCCATGCGCTCGTCCGTGGTGGCGTCCACCAAAAGCGCGTCGTAGAACACGATTGACGAGTTCAGCATGACGGACGAGACGACGTAGATCACCAGAAACGCCATCGCGCTGGCGGGAAGGCCCATCGCCACCGTGGCCACGACGCCCGTCGCGACGGTGCCGACGACGAACTTCTTCTTCATGCCCTGCATGTCGGCGATGGAGCCCAAGACGGGCATCAGCAGGGCGATGACCAGCGAGGCTATGGTCTCGCCATAGCTCCATGCCACGAGGGCCGGGCCGTCTGCGAGCGACTTGAAGTAGATGGGTATGACGCTGGTGGCCAGAAGCACAAGGGCGGAGTTGCCCACGTCGTACATGATCCAGCTCTTCTCGACCTTGGTCAGACTTGTCCGTGCCATGTGGGCCCCTCTCCCTTGGACGACAGGACGATTGTACGTGACGGCCGGTCGGGGGAGGGCAAGCGGCGCCTACGCATCGGTCAGGGGTGGCTTCGGCCGAGAGGAGCGCGCACCCTTTCTCCCCACGGTGGTGCCGCCGCTGCGCTACCCTAGGGGGATGACAACCGCGATCCGTATTGGCGCGGGCCTGTCGCAAGGGCCTGCGCTGGGGGAGGTGCCTCATGCCAGCAATCCTGACGCACGACTTCTTCGGGCGGGACGCCTATCCGGTGGTCGCCGATCGCCTGGGGCTGGTGACCCTGGACGAGCACGATGCCTTCCTGTTGGGAAACCAAGGTCCTGACCCCCTGTTCTACCTGGTGGCGGACCCGCGCGTCGACCCCTCCAACCGCGTGGGCGACCTCATGCACCACGTGCGCCCGGCGCGTCTGCTCGCCTCGCTGCGTGACGCCCTCACCATGCTGGCGCGCAGCGAGCGCTCGGTGGGGGAGGCCTACGCCGCAGGCTTCCTCTGTCATTACCTGCTTGACAGCTCCGTGCATCCCCTGGTGTACGCCAACCAGTACGCCATCTGCGATGCCGGCATCGACGGCCTCGACCGTTCCGACGCCACCGAGGTCCATGCCGAGATCGAACGCGACCTGGACGAGATGGTGCTCTTCTCCAAGGCACACCAGACCGTCGCCACGTACAGGCCGTATCGCGAGGTTCTCCACGCCTCCGACAGGGTGCTCTCGACCATCGACAAGCTCTACTTCTACATGTGCCTCTGGACCTACAGCCGCACGCTCGAGCTTGACTGCTACACGCATGCGATGAAAGCGTTCCGCCAGGTGCAGCGTCTGTTCTGGAGCCCGCGCCAGGGCAAGGCGCGCCTCCTGGGCACGGTCGAGCGCAGCTTCGGCCACCGGCGCTACTCACTCTACTGTGCCATGGCGCACCGCGACCGGGCAGACGATCACTCGCCCTTTGCCAACGAGGGGCATCTCTCCTGGGAGAACCCCTTCACGGGGGAGGTGGGCGCGGACTCCTTCTGGGATATCTACGACTGTGCCGGAGGTCGCGTCCCGGCTGCGGTGGACGCGTTCTTCTCGACGGAGTTCGGGGAGACTGCCGCCGAGGATCTGACGAAAAACCTCAACTTCTCCGGCCAGCCGACCGACCCAGACGGACAGGAGGCGCCCCTGGAGCCGTCGCGTGACGAGTAGCCCCTCGCCTCCCGGTGCCCGGGAACAGCGGGTGAGCCCTGCCACGCACCATGTGATGCAGGCGAACAAGAGCAAGGATACCAAGCCCGAGCTCAAGGTGCGCTCCGCCCTTCGCGCCGCAGGCCTGGGCGGGTATCGCCTTCACTGGAAGAAGGCTCCCGGCCGGCCAGACATCTGCTATCCCGGCCGGAAGGTGGCCATCTTCGTGAACGGCTGCTTCTGGCACCGCTGCCCCTACTGCGCGCTGCCCCTTCCCAAGAGCAACGTCGCGTTCTGGGAGGCGAAGTTTCGCCGTAACGTCCTGCGCGACGAACGCGACCGCAGGTTGCTCGTGGAAGGGGGCTGGACGGTCATCACCGTGTGGGAGTGCCACCTCGGGAAGGGGCGCTTCGAGCTCACGATGCGCCAGATGGTGCGCGAGATCCGCCTCGCGCAGACCCGTCGCGCCGCAGGCGGGCATGAGGGGCGTGCCGTCGAGGCGGGCGCGTCCCGCGCACGGAAGCTGCGCACGACCCGTGCTGCCTTGGCGCACAGGCGCGTTTCCCGCTAGACTGGGGGGGTCCCACGCACGAGATTCCTTGCAAGCGACCGTCTGGAGGCATCCGTCATGTCAACGTACGCCTTCTCTGACGTTCACGGTCACAGGGTCCCGCTCGAGCGCCTGCTCGAGCGCGTCTCGCCGTCTGCGGATGACGCCGTCTTCATGCTCGGCGACATGATCGACCGTGGCCCCGACCCCGTCGGCGTACTCAGGGCCTGCCGTGACCTATCGGGTGCCACGGTCCTCATGGGCAACCACGAGGATCTCATGCTCACCTACTTCGAAGATCCCGATGATCCCGTGAACCTCATGAACTGGGAGATGAACGGCGGTGCCACGACCTCTGCGGGTCTGGCTGGGCTTGGCGAGGGGGAGCGCATGGAGCTCCTGGACTGGGTCGCCTCGCTGCCGACCTACGCCTATGCGCTTACCGAGGGACGCCCCTTCGTGATGGCGCACGCCGGCATCCGTTCCGGCGGCCTCCTCCCGCGTGCGGAATGGACCGAGGACAAGCTCGAGGCCCTGATGGCCTCCCAGTCCACCGAGGACCTGCTCTGGATCCGCGAGGACTTCTGGGAGAGGCCTACGGGTCTCGTGGACGCGAACGGCAATGGCCCCATCGTCATCGCGGGCCACACGCCCACGCCCTATCTCGAGGGCATGGCCGACCGCCCCGACCGCCCCGCCCGAGACGAGGACGGGCTCTGCCGCATGGTGCGCGTCGGTGCCTGCGAGCGCACGGGCGGCGTCGCGGACCGCTGGGACATCGACTGCGGTGCCGCGGGGGGCGCGGGCTTTGGTCGCCTGCTGATGCTCAGGCTGGATGACGGCGAGGAGTTCTACGAGGGGATCGGCGAGGGCGAGTAGGGTGGGGTCCGTGTAGAATGAGGGGGCCGAGCGACAGAGACGCAACAAAAACGGAGAAGACGTCGATGAGGCTTCGTGATCACACAAGGGCTGCCGACGGCAGCCCCCTGTTGTCGCAGGTGGATGCGGCGCCGCTCCTTCACGGGGCGTTGCACACCGCGGAGGAGCGCGACGGCTGGGTGCGCCCCTGGCGCTTCTCGGCCGACCAGCTCCGTGCCCTGGGGAGCTGCCAGGCCTGGCACCCGGGACTGTTTCGCCAGATGGCACGCACGACCGCAGGCGTCTCTCTCGAGTTCGAGACCGACTCGTCCGAGATTGCGCTCGAGGTCGTGCTGGACCCGGAGCCCGCGGGCACACGGGCCGTGCTGGACGGCGTCGACACCGACGGGACGCTGCGCCCGCATGACGGGGTCTCGGTCGACGTGGACGGGCGCCACCTTTCCGCGCGCCTGCCGGACGAGGGGGACGACTACCTGCCCTTCTCGCTCGATGATCCCGACAGGGCCCCCGAGGATGGCCTCATGCGGCTGCCCGGCATGGGGGAGACGCATCACGTGCGCGTGTGGCTGCCCTGTCTGAGGGGGTGCGTCGTGCGCGATGTGGTGGGCAACGGCAGCTTCATCACGCCCGTCGAGCGCACCGGCGAGCTCCTTGTCCTGGGAGACTCCATCGCCCAGGGGTTCGTGGCGGACGACCCTGCCCTCACCTGGGCGTCCCTGCTCTCCCAGAGGCTTGGTCTCGACCTTGTCAACCAGGGCATCGGGGGTCAGGTGTTCCAACCAGGGACGACTTATGGCATCGCCCAGTCCCTCCACCCCCAGGCCATCGTGGTCTGCCTGGGGGCGAACTACCGCTACGAGCCCTGCCGGGCGCGCCCCGTCACGCGTGACGTCCGTGCCTACCTGCTCGAGGTCTCGCGCATCTGGCCAGAGGTCCCCACCTACGCGCTCACGCCGCTCTGGCATGACGAGCTCGCCCATCCCTCGCATGCCATGAGCTGCTACCGCCAGCTGCCGTCCTTCATCGCGGCGCACGTGGCCCCGCACGACCAGATGGAGCTCGTGGACGGGGGGCGCCTCCTGGATGCGCGCTCCTCGCTCATGGCCGACGGCTTCGAGCATCCTGGTCCCGATGGCCATCGCCAGGTGGCCGATCGCCTGGGTGCCATCGTGTCCATGGGCCGCATGTCCGAGGGGGAGCGTCGCGCCACCGCCCTTGAAGCGCTCACGGGTGCCCCCCGGCGGACCCTGCCCTTGTCCGAGGCGCTGCGCCGGGGCCTGGGAGTGGTGGTCTTTGCCCAGAGGGGCTGCGTGCTGCTGCGCCTTGACGATGGCGTCCAGATGTTCTGGGCGGGCGACCATGACCTGGGACGTGCGGTCATCGCCGCGCTCATGGAGCCGACCGTGGTGGACGTGCTCGAACCCGCATTGGTGCGGGACATCGAGCTCACCCACGCACTGACCCGCCTCACCCCCTACCACAGCTGCCTCTACGAGAGGCGCACTCCCGTCGAGGTCGATGGCCAAAGGGAGATGCGCCCCCTGGACGAGAGCCACTTCCTGACCGTCTGCGCGAACTACCGCCATCCCGAGTATCGCAGGGAGGACGAGGTGCTGGCCCTGCTGCGTGCCGGACGCATCCTGGGTGGCTTCGAGGGCGGCAGGCTCGTGGGCTTCGTGGGCGAGCGCCCGGAGGGTTCCATCGGCATGCTCGAGGTCCTGCCGGGGCAGCGGCAGAAGGGATGGGCATATGCCCTCGAGGCCACCAAGATCAACGAGGCCCTCGCTCGCGGGGACGTTCCCTGGGCCGAGGTGGAGCCTGACGACTCCGCCTCGATCAGGCTCCAGCGCAAGCTGGGCATGAGGGTGCTTGCCGCCAACGAGCAGTGCTTCCTCAGCCGACCGGCAGATGGCCTGGGCCCTGGCCAGTCGGCTCCCGACGCCGGGCCCCTCGTTCACGAGTAGCGCACAGACCTGGCCGCCCGCGCATTACTGTCCGGTGGATGCGTTAGGGTATCGGGCGAGAAGGCCAGAGTGAGAGAGGTTCGCATGACTTCGATTGTCAACAGGATGGCGCCCAC